>Ga0182001_10000109_pt1 | contig 19382 bp, 15 predicted proteins | sample BulsoiFelSFmetaG_FD_120485 | JGI IMG/M metagenome (GOLD analysis project Ga0182001, IMG submission 120485) | Bulk soil microbial communities from Mexico - San Felipe (SF) metaG | ecosystem: Environmental > Terrestrial > Soil > Agricultural land | place: Mexico: San Luis Potosi | collected... | reverse complement strand
GTCGTCGTCGGTCATCAGGCCGAACAGGTCGAGGCGGCTGTGCGCGAAGAGCTGGGCGAGCACGGCGCGAATTTTATTGCTCAGCTTGAGCAACGCGGGACGGGTGATGCTGTGATGGCGGCGCGCGAAGCTTTCATGGACGCAGGCTCGACCCTTTTGGTTCTCTCGGGCGATGTGCCGCTCGTACGCGCCGAAACTTTGGGCGCGCTCATACAGCAGCATCGCACACATCGCGGGCGCGGCGCTTCCTGTACGATGTTGACAGTCCGACTCGAAGACCCGTCCGGCTATGGACGCATCGTGCGCGACGAAGACGGACGTTTTCAAAAGATTGTCGAGCAGCGCGATGCGACGCCCGAAGAACGACAGATCAAAGAGATTAACACAGGGATATACTGTTTCGAGACGCGCGACCTGTTCAGCGCGCTCGAACAGGTGCAGCCCGCGAACGCCCAGGGTGAATACTATTTGACAGATGTGCCCGTCATCCTGCGCACTGAGGACAAAGATGTGAGCATCTTTCTTCACGCGGACGCGCGCGAAGTCTCCGGCATCAACACACGCGTCGAGTTGGCAGAGTTCGAGCGCCTTCTTCGTCAACGTACCCTGCGCCGCCTGATGCTCGATAGCGGCGTGACCTTCATTGATCCTCTGCACACATATGTTTCGGGGGACGCGCAAGTGGGACGCGACTGCGTCATCTATCCTGATGTGCATATTGAAGGCAACACAGTCATCGGCGACGACTGCGAGATTCATTCAGGGGCGCGCATCACAAACTCGCGCATCGGCAACGGCGTTACCGTCAAAGACCATTGCGTGATTATTGACAGCGAGATCGCGGACGGCTGCGCGGTCGGTCCTTTCGCGCACCTGCGCATGAAGGCCATGATGGAAAAGGGCGCAACCGTCGGCAACTTCGTTGAGATGAAGAAATCGAAGTTGGGTCGCGGCTCGAAAGCAATGCACCTGACTTATCTGGGCGATGCGACCGTTGGCGAGAAGACAAACATCGGCGCGGGCACGATCACCTGCAACTACGACGGCAAGAACAAGCACGAGACCGTCATCGAAGACGAAGTCAAGATCGGCTCCGACACGATGCTCGTCGCGCCCGTCCGCGTTGGGCGCAACTCCGTTACAGGCGCGGGCGCGGTCGTCACCAAAGATGTCCCGCCCGACACGCTCGTCGCTGGCGTGCCCGCCGTCGTCAAGAAAAGGCTTACCGAAACTAAGGAGGAACGAAAGGATGAGAGCGGAGGGATGAGGGATGAAGGCGTGCTTACTCAAGCGGAGTAAGCATGCCTTCATCCCTCATCCCTCTGCCTTTATCCCTGCTTTATCATGTGTGGCATCGTTGGATATGTCGGAAACAAACAGGTCGTACCCGTCATCATTGATGGGCTGCGCAAGCTCGAATATCGTGGCTACGATTCCGCAGGCATCGCCGTCGTTGACGAAGATCACGACCTGGAGATTCGCCGCGCCGAAGGCAAGCTCCGTAATCTGGAAGAAGCGATTCGCCTCAGCCCACTTGACGGCACATACGGCATCGGCCACACGCGCTGGGCCACGCATGGCCGCCCTACGGAAGAGAACGCGCACCCGCACCGCGACTGCACTGGTCGGGTCGTCGTCGTCCACAACGGCATCATCGAAAACTATCTGCAACTGAAAGATCGCCTGCGCAAGAGCGACCACCGCTTCGTCACGGAAACGGATACGGAAGTCGTCGCGCACTTAATCGAAGAGTATTTGAAGACAGGCGATAGCTTTGAAGTTGCCGTGCGCCGCGCCGTCTCAGACCTCAATGGCATCTTCGCGCTTTCGATCATTAACGCCGATGAACCCGATACGATCATCGCCGTCCGGCAAGGCCCGCCCGTCGTCATCGGACTCGGCGACGGCGAATACTTCGTGGCATCGGACATTCCGCCGATTCTCCAACACACCCGCGACATCTTCTTCTTAGGCGATGGCGAGATCGCCATCCTCACGCGTGATGCCGTGCGCGTCACAGATTTTGAGGGCAACTCTGTCCAGCCCGCGCAGCAGCGTATCACCTGGGACCCGATCATGGCGGAGAAAGGCGGCTTCAAGCATTTCATGCTCAAAGAGATTTACGAGCAGCCGCGCGCCGTGCGTGACACAGTTCAAGGTCGCCTCTCCTTAGACACAGGCCGCGTCTTTCTGGACGAGATGAAGAACATCACCGAGAGCGATTTTCGTCGCGTCACTTCCATCAAGATCGCCGCCTGCGGAACAAGCTGGCACGCCGGACTCGCAGGTCGTTACATGATCGAACAGCTTGCTCGTGTCAATGTTGATGTTGATTACGCTTCGGAGTTTCGTTATCGCGATCCCGTTTTGGACGAGAACACTTTGCTTTTGGTTATCTCGCAATCGGGCGAGACCGCAGACACCATCGCAGCGCTCAGAGAAGCAAAAGAGCAAGGCTCGAAGGTGCTGGCAATCTGCAACGTTCAAGGCTCTATGATTATGCGCGAAGCAGACGGCACGATTCTGACTCACGCTGGGCCAGAGATCGGCGTGGCTTCGACCAAAGCTTTCACTTCGCAGATGATCGCGCTCTATCTCTTCGGCCTTTACCTGGGCCAACTGCGCGGCGTGCTCTCCGAAGAGCAGGCGCGCCATCACGCGCAGCAACTCGCAGAGTTGCCAGTCAAGATAGAACATCTCTTGAACGAATCGGATGATATTGAAGAGCTGGCGAAGGAGTTTTTCCGCTCGACCGATTTTCTCTATCTGGGTCGTGGCATCAACTTCCCCGTTGCGCTCGAAGGCGCGTTGAAGCTCAAAGAGATTTCCTACATCCACGCCGAAGGTTATCCGGCGGGCGAGATGAAGCACGGGCCGAATGCTTTGATTGATGAACGCCTGCCGGTCGTCGTCATCAACACGCGCGAAGAAGGCAATCGTGCGTCAGAGCTTCGTTATGAGAAGACGCACTCGAACATCGTCGAGGTGAAGGCGCGCGAAGGCGTCGTCCTCTCCATCTTAAACGAGAATGATACGATGTCGTCGGTCGTCTCTGACCATGTGATTGAGATACCTGAAGCGAGCGACCTGCTCTCGCCAATCCTGGCCGTCATTCCGCTGCAACTGCTGGCTTATCACATCGCAGTCCGTCGCGGTTGCGATGTGGATCAGCCGAGAAATCTCGCCAAGTCCGTCACCGTAGAATAAAAGCCAGGCAGATTGAGAATTTAGACAAAGGATTAAGGCTTTAGTCGAATCATTCGACTAAAGCCTTTTTCTTAACCAAATTCTACTCACTCTTGAAGAAAATGACATAGGAATTTGACGACCTGAAAACAAGTTAGTTGTTTCTCTTGTTACTGTTTTCATGCAGACGTGACTGAAGGAACAACTGTAGGGTATCAGTCAACTGCAATTGCAAACCGTAATGATTGTGAGCGAAAGGTGGGGGCTTGTTTGATGTCAACTGAAAGGGAGAAGGTCGAGCAATTAAAAGGTCAGGAAGATGTCCGCCGCGCTCTCAAGCAGACGGCCTCGACTAAAGCGACGACAAAGCCCGTCGTCGAGACCAGACAGAAAGTCTGGATGGGCACATACATCCTGCTGCTCCTGGGACTGGGCGGGCTGTTCTACCTGATTCGACTGGGCTTCTTTAATTTCGCGGGCAAGTATCTGGCCTTGCTTCAACGTTTCACGCTCGGCGCGATGGCCATCGTGCTTGTATCGGCGGCGTTTCATCTTCTCAGCATCTACGTCATCGGCAGGCTTGACGATGCGGTCTCTCAATACAACATCAGAAGAATTCTGAGGCTTGTCGTCTGGCTCATCATCGCTTTCATTATCATCTCTATACTTTTCGCCAACTGGTACACGGCGGTCGTCTCGCTCGGACTCATCTCGCTCATCCTCGGCTTTGCCTTGCAGACTCCGATCACGAGTTTCATCGGCTGGATTTACATTCTGGTGCGCTCGCCCTACAGGGTCGGAGACCGCATTAAGATGGGCGACGCGACGGGTGACGTGATTGATGTCAGCTACCTGGACACGACGCTCTGGGAGTTCGGCGGACAGTATCTCTCGACAGATCATCCGAGCGGCAGGGTCATCAAGTTTCCCAATTCCAATGTGCTCAACTCGCCCATCTACAACTACTCCTGGCCGCTCTTTCCCTACATTTGGAACGAGATCAGTTTTCAGATCGCTTACAACAGTGACCTGGAATTTGTGGCGCAGACGATGCGCGAAATAGCCGAAGAAGAGATCGGCGAGGCGATGATCGAAAGAATCAGAACTTACAGAGAGCTGTTGGCGCAGACGCCCGTTGACCAGCTAGAGGTGAGAGAGCACCCGAGTGTTCTCTTCCGCATCAATCAGAATACCTGGGTTGATGCTATCGTCCGTTATCTGGTGAAGCCCAGAGAGGCCGGACGCGTCAAGACCAAACTCATCATGAAGATGCTCGAAAGATTGAACGCAGAGCCTGACCGGGTCAAGTTTCCAAAAGGCGATGCTCGTTGATGCCCGGTTATGCAACTATGCAGGTCAAACATTATGACTGCAAAAATCTATATAGGGTTAATCAGGGGTGACAAAAGGGATGCCCGTTATTCTTCGTACGGTAATTTTACTGACGCTCTCAAACATCTTCATGACATTCGCTTGGTACGGGCACTTGAAAAATCTGAACAACCGCAAGTGGTACATCGCCGCGTTGGTGAGCTGGGGCATAGCTCTCTTTGAATATCTGCTTCAAGTACCCGCGAATCGCATAGGCTACACCGAACTCAGCGTCTCGCAGTTGAAGATTATGCAAGAGGTTATCACTCTCTCGGTCTTCGTCCCATTCGCGTTCTTCTACATGCACCAGCCGTTCAAGCTGGATTACATCTGGGCTGGCTTGTGCCTGCTCGGCGCTGTCTATTTTATTTTCCGCACGTAGAAATTCCGAGAGTGAAATTTTCTGAAAGACATGGACGCTAAAGTTTCTTTAGCTCACGCTTGAGGCGTGCGAAGTCTTCTTTCACTTTCTCGCCCAGGTCTTCGCGGTAGAATCTGACCGCAGGGTGATAGCCGACCAGGTATTTGCGCCCGTCGCGCTCAATCGTGCGCCCGCGCGCCTCGTTAATGCTCTTGATGCCAAGAACCGTCTTCGCAGCGACGCCGCCGAGCAGCACGATCAACTTCGGGTTAATCAACTCGATCTGCTCGAAAAGATAGTTTGAGGTGCAGGTCTTGATCTCATTACTCTTCGGCGTTCTGTTTTTCGGAGGTCGGCATTTGACGGTGTTCGTGATGAAAAAATCTTTGCGGTCAATGCCTGTCCCTTCGAGAACGTGATCCAAATACCTTCCGGCAGAGCCGACGAATGGATGACCCGATTCATCCTCTTCCTTGCCAGGAGCTTCGCCGATAATCATCACCTTCGACCTGTATTTGCCATCGCCGGGAACGGCATTCGTTCTCGATTCCCAGAGCGGGCATTTCGTGCAGACTCTGATTTGCGCCGCGAGTTCATCCAATCTTCGCGCTTTCTTCGATTTCGCCATTTAGGGACCCTCCTTGTTAAGCCCGGAGCAAGGTCTGCTATTTGCATAAGACCTTGCTGTTATCGCGTTTTGTGTCTACTTTGAGTTCACTTTAATGCATCTGCCATGAAATTCTCAAAACTTGCGAGCGTTTACGATGAACTGCAAGCAGCCAAAGGCGAGCCGCAGAGGGTTCGCATCCTCGAAAAACTTTTCAGCCAGCTCGACAAAAAAACTCTTGAGGCAGTCGCGCATTTCACAGTCGGCGAAGTCGTTGACTCGCAGTTGACAGACAAGCTCGGCATCGGGCCGGGCACAATCCGTGCCGCGCTCGTAGATGCTTCCGGCAAGACCGAAGAAGATATTGACGACGAGGTCAAGCGCACGGGCGACATGAGCGAGGTCGTAGCGCGCATCGCCAACGGCTCGGACATCTTGACTGTCGATAAGCTCTGGCAGCGCATCAACCGCGCAGTCAAGCGCGATGAAGACCGCTTGCAACTGATTGAAGATATTTTCGCCAACACGAACGCAAACGGCGCAAAATATTTTACGCGAATGGCGCTTAATCAAATGCGCATCGGCGTCGGCTATGGGACGCTTTCACGAGCCATCGCTAAAACTTTCAACGTTGACGCCGGGACGGTCGAGCATCTCTACGCGATGACGAACGACATCGGGCTGGTCGCCGCGCGCGCCAAACAGGGAGCGCAGAGCCTGGAACGAACCGGCCTGGCGCTCTTTCGCCCTTATCAATTTATGAACGCGCAGAAGGTTGATGACCCGCAAGAAATTTTTGATAAGCTCGCGGGCAAGCAGATCATCTTTGAAGTCAAATATGACGGCGCGCGTCTGCAAATTCATTTTAAGGATGGCGACCCGCCTGAGATTAAATTCTATTCGCGTCGTCTCAACGATGATAGCCTTGCGATGCCTGATCTTGTGGCGGCCTTACGCAAATCGTGGAAAGGCGGCGACGCTATTTTTGAAGGCGAGGCCGTCGCGTTTGATCCCGCTCTGAAAGAGAAGCAGCCGTTTCAATCGGTGCTCATGCGTCTCGGGCGCGTGCACGACATTGCAGAGAAGGCGCGCGAGATTCCGCTCGTGCTCTACCTCTTTGAACTCGTCTATCACGAAGGCATTGATTTGATGAACGAGCCGCAGAGCGAGCGCAGACGCAGGCTAAAGAGACTCTTTCGCCCGACGACGCGCGTGAAGATGACAGACGAAATTGTCTCTGACAAGATTAAAGAGCAGGAGAAGTTTTTCAAGCAGGCTCTCAAAGCCAAACAGGAAGGTCTGGTCGCCAAAGACCCTGACGCGCCTTACGTTCCAGGCAAGCGCACTGAGAATTGGATGAAGATCAAGCCCGCGTTCGAGACCCTGGACGTGGTCGTGACGGGGGGCATCTGGGGTTCAGGACGCAGGCGCGGTTTGCTCTCAAGCCTCATCATCGCCATCCGCGACCAGAATGAATTTAAGACCGTCGGCAAAGTTGGAACGGGTTTTTCCGAAGAGACGTTGAAGAATTTAACCGCAAAGCTTGAGCCGAAGATTATTGCCACGCGCGGGCGCAATGTCGAGATTGAACCGGAGATGGTCATCGAAGTTGACTTTCAGGATATACAGAAAACGAACCGCTATCGCGCAGGCTACGTCCTCCGCATCCCGCGCTTCAAACAGGAGCGCACGGACAAGAGCACGCGCGAGGCTGACACGCTCGAAAGATTGAAGCGACTATATAAACAATCACACTGATTAAAAGACGCGGGGACACGGAGACGCGGAGACGCGGCGAGAAAGCCATAGGACTTCTTCGCCGCGTCTCCGCGTCTCACACTCTCCGTGTCTCGCTTTACTGTTGCTGTCCTTCAATGAAAGGCTTGAGCAAGCGAGCGCGCGAAGGATGCCGCAGCTTTCTAAGAGCTTTGGCTTCGATCTGGCGGATGCGCTCACGCGTCACGGAGAAATCTTCGCCAACCTCTTCGAGCGTGTGCTCTTCGCCCTGTCCGCCAAGCCCGAAGCGCATCTTGATGACCTTCTCCTCGCGCGGACTTAGCGTCGCCAAAACTTCGTCCGTTATCTCTCGCAGGTTTGAAGCAACAACGGATTCAGCAGGACTGCTTCCAGACTTGTCTTCGATGAAGTCGCCGAGGTGCGAGTCTTCCTCTTCGCCAATCGGCGTCTCCAGCGAGACGGGTTGCTGCGCCATCTTGAAGACCGCGCGCACCTTTGCCACAGACATATCAACTCGCTCGGCGATCTCTTCATTCGTCGGCTCGCGTCCCAGCTCCTGCACGAGCGCGCGCGAAGTCTTCACCAATTTGTTGATGGTCTCGATCATGTGGACAGGGATGCGAATGGTTCGCGCCTGATCGGCAATCGCACGTGTGATGGCCTGGCGAATCCACCATGTCGCATAGGTCGAGAACTTGTAGCCTCGACGCCACTCGAATTTGTCCACTGCTTTCATCAACCCGATGTTGCCTTCCTGGATTAAGTCCAGAAATTGCAGACCGCGATTGACGTACTTCTTAGCAATCGAAACGACGAGACGAAGATTCGCCTCCGTCATCTCGCGCTTGGCTTCAGTCGTCTGCGCCTCGTTGACTGCGATAGCCTGATGCGCGCGCTTAATCTCTACTGGCGAGAGCATCGTGTCCGCCTCAATCTGTTTGAGATGACGCTTGGCGACGGTGATCTGACGCTTCAGTTCCTTCTCTTCTTCCGGCTTGATGCGCTTGCGGTTCAGTTTCTCTGTCAGCTTGTCAATCTCGCGTTCCGCAGTGCGCACCTCTTTGTAGCGCGCGGCAATCGCGGCGATGAGCCGCTGTCGCGTCTCTTCTCTGAGAGAGAGTTCAGACATCTGACGCGCAATCTCAAGTCTTGTCCCGGCAACTTTGCGACGCAGGCGCAAGAGTTTTTTAGATTTCTTGCCGCGCGTCACCTTCTGTTCGGCGCGCAGCTTCTCAAACTCTTTTTGCACGCGATTGAAGAGAACGCGCACGTTCTCTATGCCTTCGAGCGTGAGGCGCAGGTATTCCTCGCCCCTGTCCTCCAACTCGTCCACTTCCGTCTGATCGGAAAGATTGACGACCTCTCGGACACTGAGCCTTCTGGCTTCTAGTTCTGCGCCAATCTTAATTAGCTCACGGATAGCTATCGGCGAGCGGGCGATGATTCGATTAGCCCTGATCTGCCCGTTCTCTATACGCTTGGCGATGGAGACTTCCTGCTCACGCGTCAGCAACGGCACGCGACCCATCTGGCGCAAGTACATGCGCACAGGGTCGCTCGCCTTATCTTCTTCACCGGCAGAAAGGTCTAACTCTTCATCATTGAAAGCGTCGCCGCTTTCGTCCGCACTCGTCTCCGCGTCGTCAATAAGCAAGGCTTCGGGGCCTGCTTCGGCCAGACTCGCTTCGTCCAGCTTTTGCAGCACATCCTCGAGCTTGCCCGTGGCAACAGTTTCCCCCTCGCTCTCCTGACCTAATCCCTCGAACGGTCTGTAACGGTCATCATCCAGCACCAACGAACGAAAACCCTCTTTGTCCACATTTTTATCAAGCATGCTCGCAGTTTCCTCTCACGCACGAGTCCGCGCGCGTGAATTTATCAATGAAAGAGATGCGCCCGTCGGGCGGCGCTCTCCAACGGCTTTAGCCGGAGACTATACGGTAATCCCCGGCCAAAGTTTCCTAAACATAAGAACGAATGATGCGCCCATTCGTGCTTTGGTTTTATCTCAACTCCCTACTAACTTCATAAAAAAAGTTTGTCGGGGGAAGGCCAGAGCTTAAATCAACTCCGGCCTTCCAATACATTTCGGAGTAGGCTTTTAGTAAGCCCCCTTTTCGCTGCGCTCTGAACGCAGGTTGTTCGTCACAGAGAAGACGCCCGGCACGTTTCTCGCAGCTATGTAAGCCAGTTGCGCGTCCCCCTCATCCGCCACCACGCCTTCAAGGGTCAGATGACCGCCTTTGACGACGATGTGAATGGACGGGTTTGCTCCCATAGCGTAACGATAGAGACCGCCTGTGCGGAAAATCGTGCGATAAGCGCGAACCCTGATCTCATTGTCAAAAGAGGAGAGCGGCAAGACCTCTATGTTATTGATGACACGCTCAACCCCATCAATTTTAGCCACGCGATGCTCCGCGTCCGAGCGCGTAGTGGCCTCAACGACCTGCCCGTAAAGCGTCACTGTGTTTCCTTCAACCTTGTAGGCCAGATTATCGAAGACCCCATAATAAGGCAAAGTGACGAGTTCGTGGCGAACTTTCTTTGCTACCTGCTCGTCGCCCGCGTTCCCGTCATTAGATGCTGCGGGCGCGGCAATGGCAGCAACAGCGGCAATCGCAAGGATTGCGACCATGCTGATGATTCTGCTCTTTATTGCTTTCATTTCCTTTTTCCCCTTGTTTTTACTAACTATTCTTCTGCTTTTTGACCTTCAAGCTACTATTTTGAGCCTCGTTTACGAGAGCTTCGTAACCTTCGAGCGCCTTGACCACACGTCCTAGAACCGCAATCACAAGCTCGCGGTCTGTTTCGCTCAAATCTGCTATGGCACGGTTGAAAATCTCGCGTCGGCTACGCCGAAACTGGTCTATTAGATTAGAGCCTTTCTCAGAAAGCGCGACGATGACGCACCTTCTATCATCGGCAGCAGCGCGGCGCTCGATCAGCCCTTTGCGAATCAACCTATCGGTCAATTGCGTGATAGCGGGAGCTGAAATCCTCAGTTCTGAGGCCAATTGCCCTGTCGGCATGCAGCCTCGCCTGAGCACCCTTAAAACCTGCGCCTGCGGCAGCGTCAAATCAAGCTCGCTGATCTGCTGCTGGTAATGGTCAATCATCAACCGCGACATAACCTCTGAGAAACCGTTCAATACTTCCTCCACCTCATGAGCGGGCGTAGATTCTGCCATCAAAAGCCCTCCAGCTATTTAATCTACCTGAACTTTTCAATTTAATTTACTTGAATATTTCAGATGCCTTAAGTATAATGTCGGTTGTCTCCCGAGGTCAATAGGCAAAATAAGAGTAATGGGGGCGTAAGGGGTTCGGGTTTTAATGGGGGGAACGATGACAACTGCTGAGATTTATCCAAACTGGTTAAGTTTTGGGCGCAATGAGGCGAAGGAGACGGATGCTCCTGCGGCTTCGGATCATGCGCTCGCGCAAAGCGCCGCAAAAGGCGACATGTCAGCCTTCGAGGAGCTTTACAGGCGGCATCACCGCCGTGTCTATTCACTCTGTTTAAGGATGACGCAGAACGTCACAGAGGCGGAAGACCTGGCACAGGAGGCTTTCGTACAGCTTTTCCGCAAGATCGGAAGCTTTCGCGGCGAGTCAGCTTTCACGACATGGCTGCACCGTCTGACGGTCAACCAGGTCTTGATGCACTTTCGCAAGCGCAGTGTCCGCGACGAGAAGACTACCGAGGAAGGCGAGACGCCGGATCAGGCCGTCTTTGGAACGGAGAATCCAGACCGCATGCCCGTAGTTGACAGAATCGCGCTCGATAATGCGATTGCGCAGTTGCCGCATGGCTATCGAACAGTGTTCGTGCTGCACGACGTTGAAGGCTACGAGCACGAAGAGATAGGCCGCATGCTTGGTTGCGCCGTCGGGACATCTAAGTCGCAACTGCACAAGGCGCGCATGAAACTGCGAAACTTGCTCAAGCGACAAAACGCTGAGGATGTAAATAAGAATTAAAGCCTAAATTTATAACAGCTAAACAGAAGGCAGGAAGAAAGCGCTGCACCTTTCTTCCTGCCTTCTCTTTTTAGCAGATCACTTCTACAGCTTATTGAGGCTTTTTCCCTGCGGCCAGCATCTCAATCGCTTTCTCGATTCTGCGAGCGCGCGTCTCGGGCTTCTTGGCCTCCTCGATGGAGCGCACATGCTCCTTCTGGTGCGTGTAGCTGAGCGTCTTCCAGAAACTTTGCGCCTCAATGTTTTCTTTAAGAGCGCGCGCGAAATCTTTTGGCGGCGTAATGACGCGCGGCGCGTCGTCGCGCTCCATCACGACGCTGACCATCTCGCCGCCTTTCACTCCCGCGCCTTCTCTCATCGCTTTGTTGACAACCATTAAATGCTTACCTCCCATCGGAACGATAGAGCTGCGATAGGGAAAGCCGTTAATCGTGCCGCGCACGGGAACGCGTGCGCGTGTGCCGAAGACCTTTTCAACATCGAAGGGGACGGTGATGCTCGCGCCGTCCATGCCTTCTGCTTTTTCAAGTAAGACTCGAAAACGCTTTGCCATAATCTCCTCCGTAGAAGTTTTATCCTTTGGCGCGGCGCAATTCTACTTCGTCGTCACAGAAAAGTCGCCTCAGATTTATTCCTTGAATTTGTGACGGCTGCACATGAGGCTTTATACTGCCCTGACTTTTCAACAAAACTTTTTTCAAGCGAGAGGATACATCTATTGATATGACAAAGGCCGATGAGAAGAAGATCAGATTAATCGTGCAGGACGAACTTTTGGGCATCATCAACGACGCGCAGGAATCTCTGGGCGTGAAGAAAGACCCGACGGGGATGGGTCGGCGAGCGCTCGAAGGTTTAGCCGACATGATCCGTCGCCGTCAGTCGTCACACGATGACGAGGAATAAGTTTTCGTCCTCTCTTTTTAATCCAGCAGGTCGGAAGGATCACTTTGGAACTCATTGGCTTAACCTCCGAGCAAGTCGCCGAGCGCGTTGCGAAGGGTTTATGCAACGTCTCTTCCGAAACCCGCACGAAACGCACACGCGAAATCATCTTTGAAAATCTCTTCTCAGTCTTCAACCTGATTGTCGGGTTGATGGTCGCCTTCCTGCTCTTCTTCTATTTCAGGACGCGTGACGACCGTCTCATCCTTGACTCCTTAGGCGTCTTCACGGTCGCGCTCATCAACACAGTTCTCGCCATCTCGCAGGAGATTAAAGCCAAGCGCGCCTTAGATAAAGTCAATCTGCTGCTCGAAAGAAAAGTGACCGCGATCCGCGATGGGCTGGAAGTCTCGATTGACCAGACGGAGATTGTCGTTGACGACCTGCTCAAGATAGAGCGCGGCGATCAGGTCGTCGTTGACGGGCGCGTTCACATCTCCAATCACATGGAGATTGACGAATCATTGCTGACGGGCGAGTCGGTTCCTATTTTCAAAGAAGCGGGCGACGAGATTCTTTCCGGCAGCTTCTGCATCTCCGGCAACGGTTATTACGTCGCGGAGAAAGTTGGAGATAATTCCTACGCGGCCAAAGTCACAGGCATCGCCAAAAAAGTAAAACACACACTCACACCGCTCCAAAAAAAGTTAGATCATATTGTCGAGGCGTTGATGATCGTCTCCGCCGCCCTGATTCTGCTCGAATTTCTTTTCGACCCTCATGCCAACCTCAACAACATCAGTTTTATCAGGCGTATCTCGACGGTCGTCATCTCGCTCCTTCCTCAAGGTCTGATTCTGATGGCCTCGATCACCTTTGCGCTCGGCGTCTATCGCATCAGCCGCATCGGAGCGATTGTCGAAAGACTGAATGCCATCGAGTCCTTCTCAAACGTGCAAATCGTCTGCACGGACAAGACCGGCACACTCACACAGAACAAGCTCTCGGTCAACCGCATCACGCTCATTGACGAACGTTTCAACGAAGACGATGTCAAGCTCTGGCTCGGCACTTACGGCAAGCTCTCTTCGGACAAGAACGCCACGCTCAGAACGCTCGCGCCCTTCCCTGCGCACGAAGATGTTCGACTCGTGGACGAAGTTCCTTTCAGCTCCGAGAAGAAGATGAGCTTGATTAAAGTTGAGACCGAAGGCGAAGAGCGCACTCTCATCTTCGGCGCGTTCGATCTGCTGCTCGAAAAAATCGTCCCCGTCTTTCAGGAGAAAGCCCGGCGGCTCTTCGAAGAGCATGGGCTTCAGGTCTATCGCAACGTTCTCCTGGGGAAACTCTCTGCTGACTTCACGCTCGATGGGGTCAGAGCTAACGGTGACGAACTCACCATCGAACCCGTCTGCATCGTCTCAATCACGGACCAGGTCAGAGACGACGTGATGGACGCCATACAGCTTTTTCAGTCTCACGACATTGATCTCAAGATTTTATCAGGCGACGCTCCCGAAGCGATTCAAGCCGTAGCCAGAGAGATTGGTTGGGACATCAAAGACACGGAGCTTGTCACGGGTCAGGAACTGGATAGAGTTGCGGACGCGGATTTCATGAGCGTCATCACGAACAACGTCATCTTCGCCAGGCTCAAGCCTGACCACAAGCTGCGAATCATCGAGACATTGAAGAAGGAGAAGATTTACACTGCGATGATCGGCGACGGCGTCAACGACCTGCCCGCGATTAAGGCCGCAGACATGGGCATCGCCATGGAAGAGGGGAGCAAGATTACGAAAGAGGTCGCCGACATCGTGCTCCTGAAAAACAGGTTTGCTCTTCTGCCGGTGATTTTCGACGAGGGCAATAAGATAGTCAACACCGTCTCGGCGTGCGCGAAGCTTTTCCTGGCGAAAAACTTTCTGGTCATCCTGATGGCTCTGCTTCACATCTTTTTCCTCTTCAATTTTCCGCTAACGCCGCGCCGCGTCTCGCTCATCAACATCTTCATCATCGCTCTGCCATCGTTTTTCATCGCGCTCCGCAACAACAACGCGAGCAAGGTGCGCCACTTTCAAATAGACCTCTACTCGTTCGTCATCGTCTCGGCGCTCTTCATGGCCGGAGCGGGTTACGCTGGCGAGTACGTGATGACGAAATATTACGGTGCCAGCTCGGATGATCTACAGATGATGTGGCTAAGCGTTATCATCATCACATCCATCGCCAACTTCTTCGCCGTCGCGCTCCATAAGGGAGAGAAGAACCTCAAAATCTATTTTCTCTACGGAGTCGGGGTCCTGGCCGTCTATTCATTTCTGGCCGCCACACAAGTTAATTTTTTTCCGCTCGACAAGCTCAAGGAGTTTTACGAGATCAGCTACCTCGCCCCGCGCTACTGGATGCCGGTCGCAGTAATTAGCTTTGCGAGCGCGGCTCTGCTCTTCGTTGTTCAGAAGCTGAGAGAGAAGATGGTTGTGCGCTAATGAGCGAGAAGCAGGGCAGTCTATTAGCCTCTGTTGAAATTCATCAGTTGCCACGAGCTTTAGCTAGTGGAACAGAGTGGTGATAAGAGAAGGCTTTAGCCGAATCTATAAAAATGTTTCTCCTTGTGGCTTTAGCCTAATATTCCTTTGAAATTTGGCTAAGCCAAAAATTTCTAATCACCTTAATCCACTAGCTGAAGCTAGTGGCAACTTATATTGGTCAAGTTGCCCTGAAAAATTCTCGGCCCTTAATTTTTCTGCGCTAAAAATTTGAAACCCGCTATAATGGCGCGCGTGTCTCTCTTGACCGTTGCTTCTCTTTCATAAAAAAGGAGTCGCCTCATGTGCTCTCTCAAACGTCATGCGACAAGCGTTGCTTTGATCTTAGTGATAGCTCTCCCTGCGGCCAACGTGCTCGCGCAAACTGTCCAGAAGCAAGGGACGGGTGTCATCTCAGGCCGCGTCACCAGCGGCGATAAAGGCATCGCCAATATTCCCGTGCAGCTCTATGCTCAAGACCGCTTCCCCAATCGCTCGGCTATTGCCAGCGCCAGGACCGATTATCAAGGCAACTACAGGCTGACGAATGTTCCGGCAGGACGTTACACCATCTCCGCAGTTGCTCCGACGATGGTCGCGCAAAGCGACAGTCCTTACGGCGGTCCAGGCAAGCTGGTCACTCTTGCCGAAGGCGAGACGGTCGAGAAGGTGGACTTCACGCTCGTGGGCGGCGGCGTCATCACAGGCCGCATCACGGATGCTGACGGCGCGCCCGTCATAGATGAGCACATACAACTCAATCAAGTGGGCCAGCAGGGGCAGATGCGCTCTCCGATGATGCTCAACCCTTTTATGTATCAAACGGATGATCGCGGCATCTACAGAATCTACGGCATCCCTCCCGGCAACTACACTGTCAGCGTCGGCGCATCGAAGGAGGATGGCTCTGTCTCATATGGCGGTGGGTCTCGCGGCTATTTCGCGCTCACCTATTACCCGAGCGTCACAGACCAATCGAAGGCGACGGTCATCGAAGTCAAAGAAGGAAGCGAAGCCTCGAACATTGACATTACGCTGGGCCGCAAGGAGAAGACCTATGTGGTGACCGGGCGAGTCGTTGACGAGAGCGGGCAGCCCGTGCCAGGCGTCGCCGTCGGCTATGGCGCTTTGATGAAGAACGGCCAGACGGGAGGCTTCGCTGGCGGAATACCATCCGATGCTCAGGGACGCTTTCGCCTGGAGGGAATTCTGCCGGGTCGCTACGTGACGACTCTCTGGCTGTACGGCAATAAGAGCAACAATGGTTATAGCAACCCGACTCAGTTTGAGGTCCTGGACAGCGACATCTCAGGCTTAGAGATCAAGATGCAGCAGGGCGCGACGTTGAGCGGTGTCGCCGTCGTCGAAGGGACAACCGACCGTTCGGTTCTCTCGCAGCTCAATCAAATGTGGGTCTCCGCGTGGCCCGTCGGAGGCAGGTCGCAGCAGGTGCCGTGGCCTGAATTATCCAGAACCCAGATTGCGCCCGATGGGACTTTCACAATCAAGGGGCTGCGTCCTGGAAAATTCAGTCTCTCTCTTACTCCTTTCCCGCCTGTACCCGGTTTCAAGCTCTCGCGCATTGAGCATGATGGAGTGCCGCAAAGAGAGTTTGAGATTACGCAGGGCACACAGATAACTGGCGTTCGACTTGTCATTCAATACGGGAGCGGCAGCATTCGCGGCATCATCAAGACGGACGGCGATGCGCTGCCGGACCCTAGGCGCATGTCAATTGGCATTCGCCCGTTGACAGAAATGACAGGCTCACAAGTTCCGTCCATACAGGTTGACCAAACGGGACGCTACGCTATTGACTCGCGCGGGCGATTTCTGATCGAAGGACTGCCCACAGGCGAATACGAAGTCATCCTTAATATCTATCCAAACGACGGCGAGCGGCGCAGACCCGTATTAGTCAGACAGAGAGTCTCCGTCACCAATGGTTCTGAATCCGAAGTCACGCTGACCATCAACACAACTCAACCGGAAGGCGGCAACAATGAATAACCTCACTGAAACGTTCCACACCTTCCTTCAACATCAGACGCTTTCATGCTTCATCAGAAAGCGTCTCACACTTTTTCTCTGTTTGCTCGCTTTCACGGCAATCATTGTCACAGCACAGGACGCACAGACAGCGAGCGCGGCTGAGGCTCGTGCTGGCAAAGCGAGCGATGCAGGCGGCTCTATCACAGGTCGCATCACAACCGAAGATGGACAACCTCTCGTCTATGCGACCGTTTATCTCAGCAGGGCGTTTCTTCCGGGGCTTGGGCAGCAACTATCCGTCAGCACGGACGAGGATGGTAAGTTTCAAGCCGCGAACCTTTTGCCGGGACTCTACTCTGTGAGCGCATATGCGCCCGGCCTCATCTCGCAGCCGAACACCATACCAAGCACGGGCGAGGCCAGATACTACAGAGTCGGCGACACTGTCAATCTCACGCTCAGCAAAGGCGGCGTGATTACCGGAACAGTGCGCGACGCGAATGGCGAGCCTCTCGTCGCCATCCCTGTCAAACTCGTACGCGTGCGCGATGCTAATGGTCGCCCGGTCACTAATGGCTTTAGTGCCGGTCAATTCAGACTGACTGACGATAGAGGCATCTATCGTCTCTATGGTTTGACGCCGGGCACTTATCTTGTGGGCGCTGGCGGCGCGACGAGCTTCTTTATCGGAAGCAATACTTACGACTCGGATATACCAACCTATTACCCTTCATCAACGCGCGACACGGCTGCCGAGGTTTCTCTGCGCGGCGGCGAAGAGGTGACCAATATAGACATCCGCTACAGGGGCGAGCGCGGCCACACAATCAGCGGCACGATCACTGGCCTGTCAACGGATAGTACAATCACCTACGGCATCAATTTGATACTCAGACAGGCTTCAAACAACGCGTATGAATTAAGCACCTTTGTCTCTCCGAGCGGAAAAGCGGTTTTCTCCTTACAAGGCATCGCCGACGGCGTTTATATGTTGACGGCGCAGCAAGGGAGTAGCTCCGGCAACACTCTCGCTTCAACTCCGCGCCGCGTCGTCGTCAAGGGCGCGGATGTGACGGGTTTAGAATTAACTCTCGCGCCGCTCGGCTCTATCGCGGGGCGAGCCACGCTGGAACTGCTGCCAAAGAAAGAGGGCTGCGAAGCAAGCGCGCGACCTGCTCTCTTGATTGAGACTCTCATCAATGCGCGCCGTGCTGAAAAGAGCCAGGCGGACAACCTGCTAACAACATTATTTGCAGGAAGCGCGAGCGCGTTGACTGATGCCGGAGAGTTCACGATTCGTAATCTGGGCGCAGGAAGCTATCGTTTAATTCCGCACCTGCCGACAGATTTCTGGTATGTGCATTCTATCGTCTTACCTAACACGACACAGCGGGCTGCGACTCCTTCCGCAGCGAAGACGGCTGAAACGAAGAGCGCGGCCACGCTCTCGCTCATCAATCTTAAAGGTGGAGAAAATTTTGCGGGCGTGACTGTCAACATCGCACAGGACGGGGCAGTCGTGCGCGGACGAGTCACTGCTGCAAAAGAAGGCGAGGGCGGTCTTGCCCTTCCCGCGAATTTGAAAGTCTATCTCGTTCCGATGGAGCGCGAGCGCGCAGAAGACTTATTGCGCTATGCTGAGGTGAAGCCGAATGACGACGGCACGTTCGGTTTCACAAACGTCGCGCCGGGTCGCTACTGGTTGATCGCGCTCCCCTTCGTCGAAGACGATTCGCCTGAGCGCATCGCGCGCCCGCTAGCGTGGGACGCCGACGCCCGCGCCAAACTGAGACGCGATGCTGAAGCACAGAACACGACCGTCGAGTTACAGCCATGCAAGAGCGTGACAGATAAGATTCTGCGTTACCCAATCACTAAGTAAGAAGGCGGACGGCTAGGTTAGGAAGCAGGCAAAGCAATAACAGATTTCAAATTTGAAATCTCAAATTACTGTGATTCTATTGTCTCATGCTCGTGGCTCTCTGCCTCTTCCCTCTTTAGCTTTCATCCTTCATCAATGTCTGCTGGCGGCGAACGTTGACGGCTTCGTTGGGAAGCCTGTGCGTGGTGTGCTCGATGACGGAGTTCGGAGGATTAGAGGGCGGCTCCAACTCCCTTTGAGTTGAAGCCTTGCCGGATGTCAGTTGGTCCAGCAGGTTTTGTCTTTCAGAATCAGGTGAGTTATCTGCAATCTGCTTCTTCTGCACGGTCAGCATTTTGCCGTTGATTAAGATTCCAAGCCCGATGAAGAAGGCGACGATGGCCGCGCCCGCAGGGAGCAGTAGCTCTTCCTGACCCGTTCCCATCGCCACCAGCATGAACATAATCAACGCGCCGAGGCCGACCGATGTGACGACCACGCCCGTGCGCATGCGACGCAGACGCTTCTCTTCGGGCGATTCTAAGAATTCTTCGATCTTGGGCAGAACGTCTTCGGCAACTGTCTTGAGTTCCGTAGAGCCTCGCATCTCTTTAATCTTGGCGGCGATGGCGCGGCCAATCTCTTCGCGCGCGGTGACGGCGGAATCGGTGATGGCGTCCGGCCTCTCCATGCCAGCGCGCACCACCCGTAAATCCGTCCCACAGACGCGGCAGAACTGGCTCAACTGTCTCTCTTCCGACCCACAGCTTGGACAATACATTTCGTGACCCCTTCGGCTAATGCTGACAAGATTAATGATACGCTGGGGGATGACGATGGGTTCGATTCTTTAACTCTGTTCTCCTT
>Ga0182001_10000108_pt1 | contig 19577 bp, 17 predicted proteins | sample BulsoiFelSFmetaG_FD_120485 | JGI IMG/M metagenome (GOLD analysis project Ga0182001, IMG submission 120485) | Bulk soil microbial communities from Mexico - San Felipe (SF) metaG | ecosystem: Environmental > Terrestrial > Soil > Agricultural land | place: Mexico: San Luis Potosi | collected... | reverse complement strand
TGGATGAATTCTATTGCGCCAATATCCACACCGCGCGTCGGCTGCGAGACCAATAGCAACTTCGGCTCAAGCTCAAACTCACGGCCAATAATCAACTTCTGTTGATTGCCGCCCGAAAGCGCGCGCGCTGGCAACGATGGGTTCGGCGGGCGCACGTCAAAATCTTTGATGACCTGCGAGGCACGCCGCTGAATACCTGAATCGTTTAGCAGGATTCCGCCGAGGCCAGCTACCGCCGGAGGGCGATAATGCACGCCTAGAATGGAGTTCTCCGCGAGGTCAAAATCAAGGAGCAGCCCTCGACGATGACGATCCTCAGGAATGTGCGCGATGCCACGCTCTTTACGCCTGCGCGCGTCCATGCCCGTGATGTCTTGTCCCAGATACTCGACGCGACCTGAGACGCGTGCGGGGTCAACCAAACCTGCGAGAGCTTCGATCAACTCCGTTTGGCCGTTGCCCTCAACTCCAGCGATGCCCACGATCTCGCCATGGCGAACCTCAAAAGAGACTTTATCAACCTGCCGCTCTCCATCATGTCCTCGAACAGAAAAATCGCTCACAGCCAGGACCGCTTCTCCGGGCTTTGCTTCAGGCTTCTCGACGCGAAGGAGAACTTCACGCCCGACCATGAGGCGCGCAAGCTCCGCCGCATTTGTATCTTTAGTCTTCAGCTCACCGACGACGCGCCCGTCGCGCATCACGGTCACATCATCTGAGATTGCCAGGACTTCCGAGAGCTTGTGCGTGATGATGATGACGGTCTTTCCCTGGCCGCGCATGTTGCGCAGGATGGCGAAGAACTCTTCTACCTCCTGCGGCGTGAGCACCGCGGTCGGCTCATCCAGAATCAGCAAGCGCGCGTGACGATAGAGAGCTTTCAAAAGCTCCACGCGCTGTTGCTGGCCCACAGAGAGGCTCTCAATTGTCGCGTTCGGGTCAACCGATAGCTTGAACTCGTTGGAGAGAGCACGAATTTCTGTGGCGGCCTTCTTCAAATCGAGCGCAGCAGCAGTCCCCGGTTCCGCGCCCAAGACGATATTCTCAGCAACGGTCATCGGCTCGACCAACATGAAGTGCTGGTGAACCATGCCTATGCCGAGCGCAATCGCGTCATGCGGCGTCCTGATGTCGCGCGCCTCGCCATCAACAATCAGCTCGCCGCTATCAGCCGTGTAAAAGCCGTAAGCGATGCGCATCGCGGTTGATTTGCCCGCCCCATTCTCGCCCACGATGGCGTGAATCGTCCCAGTCTCAACCTTGATGTTGATATGGTCGTTCGCCAAGACCTCGCCGAAGCGTTTGGTAATGTTTCGTAGCTCTAGCATAAGAACAGTGACGGGTGATGAGTGATGGGTAATGAGTGATGAGTGAAGACAACACTTTTACTTATTACTCATCACTCATTACTCATCACTCTTTTATTTAGCCATCGCGTCGGTGACTTTAATCTCGCCGGTGATGATCTTCTGTTTGGCCGCTTCGGCTTGCTGAATCGTTTCAGGTTGAACCAACTTTTCGTTGCACTGGTCCATTGCATAGCCGACGCCATCTTTATCAAGTCCATAGACATGAATACCGCCACTGAACTGACCGTTGACGACATCCTGCACGATCTGATAGACGGCGTTGTCAACGCGCTTGACCATGCTTGTCAACACAAAGCCTGGCTTGACGCAATTCTGGTCCGAATCAACTCCGATAACGAAATGTGTGGCATGCCCGTTTTCCGTTCCGGCCTGCTCAACTGCGTCGAAAGCTCCGAGGCCCGAATTGCCAGCCGCCGTAAAGATCACGTCCGCGCCTTTCCCAATTTGAGAGAGCGCGAGTTCCTTGCCCTTGCCAGGATTGTTCCAGGCCGCGTCCGTTACTCCGACGTAGTTTTGAATAACGCGAATGTTCGGATTGACGGCGTGTGCGCCCTCTTCATAGCCGGTTTCGAATCTATGAATCAGTGGAATGTCCATGCCGCCGATGAAGCCGAGCGTGTTGGACTTTGTGGTCTTCGCGGCGAGCATGCCGACGAGAAAGGAGCCTTCGTGCTCTTTGAAGACAAGCGATGCCACGTTGGGCAGTTCGCTCACCCCGTCAACAATCGCAAAGCGTATGTTTGGATAGTCCTTGGCGACCTGTTCCATGATCGGGGCCTGGGCGAAGCCGACGCCGATAATCAGGTCGTAGTGCCGCTCGGCGAAGGCGCGCATCGCAGGCTCTATCGCATTCGGCGTGCCCGGCTCTACATCGCGCAACACGATGTCCAGAGCTTTCTTGTTCTCACACGGCGTCCCGTCAGGGCGCTTTCCGGTTTCAGCACACTTAACGCCGACCCACGCCGCCGCGTTGAAGGAACGGTCGTCTTTGCCACCGATGTCGAAGACTATGCCAACGTGTATTTTCGATCTGTCGTCTGCGCTGCTGCTCCCCTTGGTCGTACATGCCGGGCCTGAGATGACAAGCGCGAGCGCGCATAATGCCGCGAGCAGAATCCAGAGTCTAGATGGCTTCATGCTTTGATAACTTCCTTAATCAGTGTGGAGGCGTGTGTGTGCTCGCCGGAGATTTTGTACGCGGCTCTGATGCGCTCCCGTGCAGTTTGCGCTTGAGCCTCGTCACGGCAATAGAGCAGACCCAACGTGTCGCCTTCTGAAACTTCGTCGCCGATCTTAACTTCGGCTGCGAAGCCGACCGCAGGGTCAATCTCGTCTTCGATGCGAAGTCGCCCGCCGCCGATTGATGCAATGGCATTGCCGACTTCAGCCGTGTCAACTCCAACGATAAAACCAGTTCGCGTGGATTCTACCCTAACCTCACGCTCAGTCAAAGGCAGAAGTTGCCGAGGCTCGTCCGCGACGCGCGGGTCGCCGCCCTGAGCTTCGACATTGCGGCGGAAACATTCGAGCGCGTCACCGCTCTCAAGCGAGCGTTGAACTTTCGCGCGCGCTGCATCGAGCGACGCTTCGACACCACAGAGCGCGATCATGCGCGCGGCCAACTCTAAGGAAAGCTCTTTCACGGGACGCGCTCGCTCGTCCTCTTCTGAGCGCAGAATGTCAATGCATTCGCGTACCTCTATGGCATTCCCCACTGTACGGCCCAACGGTTGACTCATGTCCGTTATCAGAGCTTCAGTGTGAACTCCGAAAGAATTGCCGGTCGCAACCAGGGCGCGCGCCAGCTCTCCCGCGTCTTCCTCCTGAGACATGAATGCGCCGCTGCCTGTCTTGACATCCAGCACGAGGGCATCAAGACCCGCCGCCATTTTCTTTGACATGATCGAAGCGACGATGAGCGGGATGGCTTCGACCGTTGCGGTCGCGTCTCGCAAGGCGTAGAGCTTTTTGTCTGCGGGCGCAATCTCTGCGGTCTGCCCCATCATGGCAAAGCCGACGTGTTTCAGAACTCTTCGAAACTCTTCGACCGAGAGATGGACGCGATAACCTGCGATTGATTCGAGTTTGTCTAAGGTCCCGCCTGTATGGCCCAGCCCGCGCCCCGAAATCATCGGGACAGCAGCACCGCAGCAGGCGACGAGGGGAGCAAGGATAAGCGAAGTTTTATCGCCGACGCCGCCCGTCGAATGTTTATCAACTTTCGGTCTTTCGATCTCGGAGAAATCCAGGACATCGCCCGAATGGAGCATCGCCTCGGTGAGATGTGCGGTCTCCCGCGCGCTCATGCCGCGAAGAAAAATCGCCATCAGCAAGGCCGAAGCTTGATAATCGGCGAGTGAGCCTCGCGCCACGCCGTCGGCAAAGAATTTTATCTCCTCGCGCGTCAACGTCTCGCCGTCGCGCTTTTTCCGTATCACATCCTGCGGTCTCAAAAATATCCCCTCACTTGCATTTGAAATTATAGCCACAGAGACGCAGAGACACAGAGAAGAAGAAGAATTGCAAATCAAAAATTTGAAATCTCAAATCTGTTCTCTGAAATTTTCTGCTCTCGTCTTTTCTCTGTGTCTCTGCGCCTCTGTGACCCATTTCAAGTTTTTATCACGGACTCCAGCAAGATGACAGCATGCACGCTGACAGCTTCGCCGCGCCCGACAGCGTCAAGCCCTTCGCCGGTCTTCGCCTTGACGCTCACACAGTCAGGCTCAACGCCCAATGTCTGAGCAAGCTTCTCGCGCATCAGTTGAACAAAGGGTCGCAGGCGCGGTCGTTCCAGCATCACCGTCGCATCCAGATTAACTACCTTCCATCCGCGCCCACCCGCAAGCCACATCACGCGCGCGAGTAAATCAAGACTGTCTGCGTCTTTCCACTGCGGATCACGGTCAGGGAAATGAACCCCTAAATCGCCCTCGCACAATGCGCCCAGAATTGCATCCGCCACAGCATGGGCCAGCGCGTCCGCATCCGAATGTCCTTCGGCTCCGCGCTCCGACTCAATTTGGACGCCGCCCAAAACAAGCGGTCGCCCTTCAGCCAAGCGATGTATGTCATGTCCGATGCCGACGCGAAACATAAGTCTAGCGAGTCTAGCGAGTCTAGCGAGTCTGTCGAGTCCGCCGAGAGCAGCTTTAACTTGCTAGACTCGCCAGACTCGCTAGACTTTCAAAAGTATCTCTGCAAACGCCAAGTCTTCTGGTCTGGTGATCTTGATATTGCGGGCGTCGCCTTCGACGATTGAGACCTTGACGCCGAGCATTTCGACCAATGAGCTTTCGTCGGTCGCGCTGGCGACGATTTCCGGCGATTGCTCGAAAGCGCGTCGCAGCAGCTCATAGCGAAAACACTGCGGCGTGAGCGCGCGGCGAAGTCGTGCGCGCTCAAGCGTTCCCAAGACCTTCCCGTCCTCTATCTCTTTGATTGTATCTACAACCGGAGCAGTCAAGATAGCCGCGCCGCTCGCTCGTGCGGCCAGCACAGTTTCCGTGATCTCTTCTGGAGTGACGAAAGGGCGCACACCATCATGCACGGCGATGATCTCGGCAGTTGCCGAGCGCACAGATTGCAGCCCACGCCAGACGGATTCACCACGCGTCGCTCCACCGGGCACGACGCGCGCAAGTTTCCGCAATCCATGCTTTCCCACCACTGCAAGAAAGTTTGCCGTGTCTTCTGCGGGCAGGACTGCAATCACTTCTTGAATCTCAGCGCACTGCTCGAATCTTTTTAGCGTATGAATGATGATTGGGATGCCCGCAAGCTCAAGGAACTGTTTGGGACGCCCTCTCCCAAGACGCGTTCCCTGCCCCGCAGCAGCAATGATGGCAACGTTCATAATAGTGAGCAGTGAGCAGTGAGCAGTAAGCAGTAATCGCTAAAACTGCTCACTGCTTACTGCTCACTGCTCACTGCTTTCATCCTTCATCAACGACGCGAGTGGGCGCGGGGCGAATGTCGCGGACGGGGCGGCGCGCAGTCGCCCCGTTGAGTCGTTGCGGCTGCTCAGTGCCGCCGTTCTCACCCGCCTCTTCCCAGAGACGACCGAAGATCATCTTCCCGGCTGTCGTTTGCAGCACGCTCGTAACGGCGATGTCGGCGTTTCTGCCAATCAACTTGCGCGCGTTATCAACCACGACCATCGTGCCGTCGTCCAAATAAGCGACGCCCTGGTTATATTCCTTGCCCTCTTTGAGGATGAAGACGCGCATGGCCTCGCCGGGCAAGACGACAGGCTTCAAGGCGTTGGCGAGTTCGTTGATGTTCAGAACCTGCACGCCACGCAGTTGCGCGACCTTGTTCAAGTTGAAATCGTTGGTCACGATGACAGCGTCCAACTGTTTCCCGAGTTCAATGAGCTTCAAATCAACTTCGCGGACAGCCGGAAAGTCTGTTTCGACGATCTGTATGTCGAGCGTGTTGTTGTTCTGAAGACGATTGAGCATGTCCAGGCCACGCCGCCCACGCTGCCGCTTGGAAGAGTCCGGCGAATCCGCTACCTGTTGCAGCTCGCGCAAAATAAATTGCGGGATGACGATTGTGCCGCCCAGGAATCCAGTCTCGGCCACGTCCGCGATGCGCCCGTCAATGATGACGGACGTGTCCAGAATCTTGTAGTCGCGCCGCGAAGTCTTATCCGAGAAGATGCCGCCCAGAGCCGAGAGGTCCAGGTAGTCGCCCTTCGCCGCTCCGACCATCAACCCGACGTAAGCCATGAAGAAGGTGAGCGACAGAGTCAAAAACGTCTTCATCTCCGCGGCGACGGCCAGAGATTCCTGACGGCTGATGAGTGACCCGATTAAGTAAGCTCCAATGATGCCAAGGATCGAGCCGACGGCTGCGCCGATTAAAGTCTTTAATGAAGCGCGACGAATACGCACTTCAAAGAAGATGATGGCAAACGCGATGACAGCCGCGACCGCTGCCGAGACGAGCTTGGAGGCAAGAGGGTCGGAGACAAGACCTGTTGAAACGAGCCACTGACCGGAGATTGGGTGGAGCATGTAGCCCGATGTCACAAGAATTGCGGTGAAAACTAATCTGATAAGGATAACGTTCGTCCGCATAATTCGAGCATCTTATCACGCTCTTCAGCTTCTGTCTTGACTTTCTCTTCGAGGACGCCGGACAAATCTCACCCAACGCTGCCGGGAACAGATAGAATCCGAATTTTCAAAGCGACTTCTTAGACTCTATCTTCAACGCGAAACTTCAAAACAGCTCATCCAGAGCTTCTTCAACCGAACGCACGCCGACCACGCGCACGCCCAGCAAGCGTTCGAGTCCAGCCGTGTTCGACGCAGGGATGATTACTCTCTTGAAGCCCAGTGTCTGAGCTTCACGCACGCGCGCATGCGCCTGCATCGCGCCGCGCACCTCGCCCGTCAAACCGACTTCACCGAAGACAGCCGTGTGTGCATCAATCGGAACGTTCTTAAAGCTCGAAGCGATTGAAGCGACCACGCCCAAATCCGCAGCAGGCTCGTCCACCTCTAAACCGCCAGCGATGTTGACGAAGACATCATCGCCCAGAAGATGAAAGCCCAAGCGCTTCTCCAGCATCGCAATCAAGAGCGCGACACGGTTCTGGTCCACGCCCTGCGTCATGCGTCGCCCCGTTCCATACTTCGAGCCTGAGACGAGAGCTTGAATCTCAACGAGCACGGGGCGCGTTCCTTCCATGCAGGCCGTTACGACAGAGCCGGAGACGCCGATAGGTCTCTCCTGCAAAAACATCTCCGAAGGGTTGGCGACGGCAATCAACCCTGCGCCCGTCATCTCAAAGACGCCGACCTCGTTGGCCGCGCCGAAACGATTCTTCGTGGCGCGCACGATACGATGATTGTGATGCCGCTCGCCTTCAAAATAGAGGACCGTATCAACGATATGCTCCAAAGCTTTTGGCCCGGCGATTGAGCCTTCTTTCGTGACGTGTCCGATGAGGAAGACCGGAATCGTGCGATTCTTGGCGAGCAATAAGAATTGACCGGCGACCTCGCGCACCTGCGAGACTGAGCCGGGCGCGGATTCAATGCCTGAGGAAAAGACTGTCTGGATTGAATCAACGATGACAGCATCGGGCTTCATCCGCTCGATTTCGCCGAAGATGTTTTCGAGATTGGTTTCCGGCAAGAGGTAAAGGTTCTCCGCATGCAAGCCCAGACGCTCGCCACGCATCTTGATCTGCCGCTCGGACTCTTCACCCGAAACGTAGAGCACGGTCATTCCCTGCCCGCTTAACTTATCGGCAGCCTGGGCCAGCAGCGTGGACTTGCCGATGCCTGGATCGCCTCCGATGAGAACTAAACTTCCGGGCACGACGCCGCCGCCGAGCACACGGTCAAACTCTTCTATGCCCGAAGAGACGCGGGCATCATCCTGCGATTCAATCTCAGCATAAGCGACCGGCTTGACTTCGCGCAGTTGGAAGCCGCCGCGCGAAGCCGCTCCTTCTTTCTTTGGCGTGACGCGTGAGCGTTCCTCCACAAATGAGTTCCACTCGCCGCAGTCAGGACATTTCCCGAGCCACTTGCGTTCCTGATGCCCGCAATTCTGACAGACGTAAACTGTTGTTGACGCTTTCGCCACTCTCTTACTCTCCACTCTTTACTCAGGCGGTCTTGATGAGAAAGCCTTCGTTGATATTCGGTTGCTCGGGAGTTGACCGTATTTTACCAAGTTTATGGTTGTCTCGCACTGTGAGCATGTTGGGTTTAGAAACTCTTTCGTGTAAGGAAAGTTTTTATTTTCACCACAGAGAACATAGAGGATTGAAAAGAAGTTTTGAATTTTGAGTTTTGAATTTTGAATTAAAAGCGGTGTCTTCTTCAATTCAAAATTCAAAACTCAAAATTCATAATTTCTTCCTCTGTGTTCTCTGTGGTTAATCGCCTTTCGCACAGATAAAAGTAAGGGGCAAGCCTTGAAGAATTTGGAGCGCGCGTATGCGTTGAACCCGAAGAGCTACAATGTGGCCGAAGCTCTCAAGGAGGCCAAGCAGCGATAGCTATTCCGACAAAAGCGAATTGACGTTTTCGATGGGGCGACCCAAAACTGCGCGCGAACCGCGCTCGATTATGGGACGCTGAATAAGGTCTGGATGCTTGAGCATGAGCGCGATGATTTCATCATCTGAAAACTTGTCTTCATTGAGTCCAAGCTCTTTGTAAACCTTCTCCGTCGTCCGCAGGATGTCGCGCGGCGCTAGCTTCATCTTCTTCAGAAGCGAGCGCAGCTTCTTTTCGTCAAGCGGCTCTATGTAGTAGTTTACTTTTTCAAAAGAGATGCCGCTCTCACGGAGCAGCCGATCAAGCTCGCGGCATTTCGTTCAAGTCGGTTTCTCGTAAACAGTAATTTTATCTTCCATAATAATTAGTGAGCAGTAAGCAGTAAGCAGTAAGCAGTAAGCAGTGAGCTTTAGCTGATTGATTCAAGGGTTATCAGATAAGTATTCAACTTATCAATCCTTATCAAACTGCTCACAGCTCACTGCTCCCTGCTTTAAGGAAATATCCCGCGCACGCGGGTCGCTTCGGCCACGCGCTCGACTGCTAGGATGTACGCGCCCGTGCGCATGTCCGTGTCATACTTCAAAGCCTTTTCATGGACGGATTGAAAAGCCGCGCGCATGGTCTGTTCGAGCCGGTTGTTAATCTCGCCCTCGGACCAGAAGTATGAATAGAGGTCTTGCACCCACTCATAATAACTGACGGTGACGCCGCCCGCATTCGCCAGAATGTCTGGAACAAGAAAAACGCCAGCTTCATCAAATATCCGATCAGCTCCGGGCGTCGTCGGTCCATTAGCAAGTTCTGCAACGATCTTCGCTTTCACCCGCCCGACGGTTTCGAGCGTGATTAGATTTTCCAGAGAAGAAGGAAGCAGTATGTCACAGTCAACGCCTAGCACTTCGTCTGTGCTAATCTCTTTCGTGTTCGGCAAACCCTGTAGAGCTTTGGTCTGCGCCTTGTGACGCAGCGCAGTGTTGGCATCAATGCCGCTCTCGGAAAAGACTCCGCTCCGAGAATCGCAGAGCGCGACGACCACCGCGCCATCCGCTGCCACGAGCCGCGCAATGTTCGCGCCCGCGTTGCCGAAACCGTGAACGGCGACGCGCGCTCCCTTCAAACTGATTCCTTTGACGCGGCAGGCTTCGCGCAAAGCGTAGAGGCAGCCGCGAGCAGTCGCTTCACTGCGACCTTGCGAGCCGCCGAGCGCGATGGGCTTGCCCGTGACGACGCCCAATTCCGTGTGGCCGCGCACCATCGAGATGGTGTCCATAATCCAGGCCATCGTCTGTTCGTCCGTATAAACGTCCGGTGCCGGGATGTCGCTGTCAGGTCCAATGATCGGAGCTATCTCGAAAGCGAAGCGGCGCGTCAACCGCTCAAGCTCGCCGCGCGAGAGGCTTTTCGGATCGCAGATGACACCGCCCTTGCCGCCGCCATAAGGAATCCCGACGGTCGCGCACTTCCAGGTCATCCAGGAGGCCAGAGCTTTGACCTCATCCAATGAGACTTGCGGGTGATAGCGGATGCCGCCCTTCGCTGGACCACGTGCGATGTTGTGCTGCACGCGATAGCCTTCGAAGACCTGCACCTCGCCGTTGTCCATCTTGACCGGGATGGAGACAATCAACTGTCGTTTCGCGGTCTTCAGGACGCGCCGCATAGAGTCTTCCAACTCAAGGTAATCTGCGGCGCGGTCAAATTGCTGCTTGGCGATTTTGAAGGGATTTAATTCTTCCTGTGAAACTGCCCTTGCCTGCTGTTGAGCCATCTAAGCTTTCCTCCACAAGAGAATGATTTGATGAATATGAAGCAATCTCCTCCCTTTTGCTCGCTCCTTTGATTCTGCTTTTAATCCTTGTCTTCCGCCTGCTCTTCAATTTCCGTGATGTCGCCTTCGGTGAAGAGATAGGTGCGCATGTGTTTGTCAAAGACGGGATTGATGCGGCGCAGGTACTCAAGGCCCATCATCGCGTGCTCTATCTCTTCATCACGGTTGTGTTCGAGGATGCGGCGGAGTTGTTTGTCGTCCGTCGCTTGAGCGCGCTGGTTGTACCAGTCAACTGCTTCCAGCTCCTCCTGCACGGATTTAACGGCGCGGGAAAAATTGAGCGCCTCTTCGCTCATCTTGCCATAATCTTCATGCCACTCTGCACTTGTCGCCATGATTGCTCTCCTCAAAAATGAAATATTATCGCGCTGCAATCCTAAAAGAATTGGGCCTCTGTGTACAGTGAATAGTGGTCGGTGGTCAGTGGTCAGTGGTCAGTTGTTTTACGCCTGACGAGTCAAGGGCTTGAATGATAACCACTAACTCATCGAACTAATACCAACCGACAACCGACCACTGGCCACCGACCACTTTTTTCTGGAACAAACTACGCGCGCACGGAGTCTAAGTTTACCGAGCAATGCGCTCCCAAGCGACCCGCATGGCACCGGCAAATGGGAGGAAAAGATGTTTGCGAATCTAGTTGAATCGAATTCCCACAAGGGTGACTATGCGCGGAGTGGAAAGTTTTTTCTCGCTACGCTCTCAATTTACGCTCTGGCTTTTCTGGCGATAGGTGTGGGCAGCATCTACGCCTATAACGCCCACTTTGATAACAATAATCTGGAACTGACCTCGCTGGTCACTCCGGTTGATACTACCGACGTTCAAATGATAAGGATTAGACCTGCTGCTGCGCCAACGAGACCCGCGAACGCGCCGAGCAGTAGCTCAAACGTCGCAGTCGTGAGAACTCCGCCAACAATGGTGACCACAGACATAAGCGTGGCACCGCACGGCGTATCTGTTGAAGCGCCCAGACCAGAGTTGCCGGTAGGCATGAATTACAGAATCGGGATTCCGAGTCAAGGCGATAACCTCTTCGGCGGTCCTGGCGATAACAGAAACGGTGGCGGTGGCACGGGCATGGGCAATGGCCCAAAGATAGACGAGCTTGTCAGAGAGACGCCACCTCCGGCGATGCCAAAAGAGACCAGGCCACCAGCGCAGGTGCGAACAATCTCGAAGGGAGTCGTCAACGGCAGCGCGATTGATTTGCCGAAACCGACTTACTCGGCCATCGCTAGAGCAGCACATGCCTTCGGCACAGTGACCGTGCAGGTTCTGATAGACGAAAGCGGCAAAGTGGTCTCTGCTCACGCGCTGAGCGGTCATCCACTTTTGCAGGAAGAGTCGGTCAGGGCAGCTTACCGTGCGCGCTTCTCGCCGACCCTGCTCTCTAACCAACCGGTCAAAGTCTCAGGCATGATTACTTACAACTTCGTGATGCAATAAAAAGGCAGTGAAAAGTGAATAGTTAAAAGTGAATAGTTAAAAACGGCTTTCCACTATTCACTTTTCACTTTTCACTATCCTCGGCACACGCTTGCTGATGCCGCACGTGATTTCATAAGAGAGTGTGTCTGCGGTCTTCGCTATTTCTTCTGCTGTGATTGCTAGTTCGCCGTCTTCGCCCATTAGCGTCACGCGATCATTAACCGCGACGCCTTGAACATCCGTCACGTCGAGAATCGTCAAATCCATCGAGATGCGACCAACCACCGAAGCATAAGAGCCGCGCACGATGACCCGCCCGCGATTCGACAAGGCTCTCACATAGCCGTCGTTATAACCGATGGGAAGCGTTGCGACGATCATCTCGCGCGACGCCTCGAACGTGCAGCCATAGCCCAGGGTTTCGCCCGCATGAACTTTTTTCAAGAGCGTGATGCTCGTGCGCAGCGCCATGACGGGTCTTAATGGTGGGGGTTCTGGCACAGGCGGCAAGATGTCGCGCCAGAGTCCATAGAGCACGCCACCCGGTCGCACCATGTTGCCCCACGAAGCAGGGTGTGCGAATGTCCCCGCAGAGTTCGCCATATCTTCAAACGTAGGCTTGTGCCCACGCTCGCGTAACAAGCCGACTGCTTGCCGGAAACGCGCGACCTGTTCATCCGTGAAGCAGTTCATGTCAGGATTATCGGCGGCTGCGAAATGAGTCATCACGCCGTCAACACGAATATTCTTGAAAGCCTTGAGCGCGTCCGCGAACTCTCCGACTTCATCGTAACGAACGCCCAATCTTCCCATCCCCGTATCTATCTTCAAATGAACATCAGCGACCCGTCCGGCATCACGCGCCGCACGGTCCAGAGCCGCAACCATGTCCAGGCGATAGACGACAGGCACGAGCGATTCTTTGATGCAAAGCTCGGCTTGCCCTTCCCAGAACCCACCGAGACACAGGACAGGTTGCTTGACACTCGCGCGCCTTAACTCTATTCCTTCCTCCGGCGTCGCCACAGCAAACCACTCTGCCCCTTCCGCCGACAATCTGCGCGCGCAATTGACAGCCCCATGCCCGTAAGCGTCAGCCTTGATGACGGCCATCACTTTGACATTGCTGCCGACACGCTCCCTGACCCAACGAAAATTCGACGCGAGCGCATCCAAATCAATCTCCGCCCAGGTCGGTCGCTGCCCCGACATCTCAATTTCCATTGCTCCATCTTTTTGCTGTATCGAACTCAACTTCACACTCCGACTTAACAGATTTTGAAGACACACTCACATCTCAAGAACGCGACATTTACAAGCCTTGAGAATTTACTAACAGAATAGATGTGTTGAAGCTGTTAATGCAAAGGAAGGGTAAAGAGAGAAAACTGCCAGCCTGTGTTGAACTCAATGGCCGACTACTCTCTCCACATGTTCTCAAACCGCGTGAACTCTTTCAGGAACGCAAGCTTGATCGCGCCAGTCGGGCCATTGCGCTGCTTCGAGATTAGAATCTCGGCAATACCTGCGTTCTCTTCTGTTCGATTGTATTGCTCCTCGCGATAGATGAAGGCAACGACATCTGCGTCCTGCTCAATCGATCCGCTTTCACGCAAATCGCTTAACTGCGGTTTGTGGTCCGTGCGTGCTTCGGGCGCGCGTGACAATTGCGAAAGCGCGATTAAGGGAACGTTCAATTCCTTCGCCAAGGCTTTCAACTCGCGCGAGATTTGCGAGACCTCCTGCTGGCGCGATTCAGTGCGGCGTGATGAGCCGGACATCAGTTGCAGGTAGTCAACAATAATCAGGTCGAGCCGCTTCTGTTCTGCCGCCAAGCGTCTGGCTTTGGCGCGCATCTCAAGCACTGTGATGCCGGGCGTATCGTCAATGAAAATCTTCGTCTCGGCGAGCGTCCCCAGTGCTCCGGCGAGCCGCGCCCACTCCTCGCGTGAAAGAAAGCCGCTGCGAAACCTGTGCGCATCAACGTGCCCCTCAGATGAGAGCATGCGCATCACCAGAGACTCCTTTGACATCTCAAGCGAAAAGATTCCAACCACAGCTTGAGCATGAATCGCAGCATTCTGGGCCAGCGTCAAAGCGAAACTCGTGTTATGCACACACAAATCGTTGGCGACGAAGTTGTGAGTTTCGGGAATGGTCAAATCATAAACCTGTTTGCGGCCAACCGCTTCGATTGAAACAATCTCATCCCAATAGACATCGCTGCTCGCAAGTTGCAGAAGCGTCGTACTTCGCAACGCTGTCGCCAACGCAAACATGCGTTCTCTAGTCAAAGCGCGCTTTCCAACATGAATATTTGAATGCCCCTTGATACCAGCCTTGCGCGCGAGCGACACCCATGATTCTAGCCCCTTTGCTTTGGCAATCCGTTCCCAAACTTTTACAGGAATCAGATCACGATTCGTTTGATAACGCTTGTTTTCCAAAGCTGCGCTGACAGCCGCGAGCGCCTTCTCTTTTCCATGTATCCCTATTTCGTTAATGAATGTTTTGATTGAACGCGCATCTGTAATATCCAACTGCCAGGCTGTGCGCCGTTCATCACGATACTTAACGGCTCGCTTTTTCAACGATGCGATAATGCCGAAGCGCAAGAGCAGATGTTGAATCTGTCGCGCGAGCTTTTCGCTGACCGAAGCGAATCCTAATTGTGCCTGGCCTGTGCTCAACAGAGTTGCCCAACCATCGGTCGCAAACAGACGATTGAGAAATAGCGCGAGCAATGGGCGGCGAAGCCTGAAGATTTCCGGTGGAATAAATTTGCTGTGGCTGTCACAGCCGTAAATGCCGAGTCGCTTCAGCCAGAGCGTCACAGGGTTGGGATTGTTGCTCCGCCCCGTTGACTTGCGAATGCGTAAAGAAAAAGTTCTTTCTAAGCTGTCCGCAGGAATAACCTCGACTCCGCCAAACTCTTTCACGGCTTGAGAAAAATCTTCCTGCAATTGGGGCTTACCAACCGTGAAGACGGGAGAAGCGTTCGTCAAACAACCATCACCGATTAAATAAGCGAGCAGTTTTACTTCACACTCTCGCATCTCGCCATTCCCAAACAGATTGAGAATACGAGGCGCGGCTATACAATCTCCGACTTTGATTTGATGAAGCGGCTGCCAGCCGTTGATTGTGAGAAAAGGATGAGACAACGTACATTTAATCGCGCGCCCCAAACGCGTCGTGATGCGAAAGACGGGTTTGATTCCATCGTCAATGAAATCGCTTGGAGACGTGAGGGAGAGTTTGAGATTAGGTTTGAGCGTCAGCAATCTGGCTAAGCGTGCGCGATAAAGCTCTTCGATTGTCTTCACGCTTCCATCAGACAACAGAATCTCGCTGTCATACGCCAGACACTTTCCCATTGACGGTCTCGCGGCGATGATAACTAAGTCGGATGACTGTAGCCCGGAGGTCATCTGGTCCAGGTCGTGAAAGCCTGTGGTCAGACCCGTCAGCATCGCGGAGCGTCCGGCCATCTCCTGCACGTGCTCAAGCAAGGAATCGGCGACGGGCTTGACGTGCGAGAAGCCTTGACGCGTTCTCTCATCGGCGAGCGCGAAAATAGCCTGCTCGGCGTGGTCTAAGATAATCTCCGCGTCGTCCTCTTCCTCCAGAGCTTCGCTCGTAATCTTGTTGCATGCCTTGACGAGTTGCCGCAGCATGGACTTGTCGCGGACGATCTTTGAAAAGTGCGCGAGATTGGCAAAGTGCGGCAGGCCAATCATCAAATTGGTGATGTAGGTGACGCCGCCGACGGATTCGATCTCGCCGTCACGGCGCAATTCTTCGGCAATGAGAATTTGATTGATCTCCGAGCCGCGCTCAAACAGCGCGATCATCGCAAGGAAGATGCGACGATGACTGGGCACGTAGAAATCTTCTGGTCGGAGTTGCTCAATGGCCTGGCTGACGAGCGCGTTGTCTAGAATGATTGCGCCGAGGATCGCACGCTCTGCTTCCGCGCTGTTCGGCAGTGGCCGTTCAAGCATTTGATCGCGTGCCGTGTCAGCGCCGAGGTTTGCCATCGGGAGATTTTTCTAAAAATTTTGAATGAAGAGCTGTGTATAAAGACAAAAAAGGCTGCAAGCGCGTTGGTTTGCTTTTCAAAGCGCCGCTCGACGAACGGCCACCGCGCGCTTGCAGCGCACTATACTACAGAGCGATTGAGGCGACAATGTAAAGTCGAACACCGTCTCAATCGCTCAGATTTTTTCAACCGCCGCTAACTTCGCCGCCCTCTGCGGTCGTCGTTTCAACGCTTGTTTCGGCGGGCTGCTCGGTCTGTTGAGTGGCTGTCGTGGGCGTTTCCGTCTCGGCCTTCGTTCCGCCTTCGGCTGCTACTTCGACGGGAATCTCGACGGTCACTTCACGATGCAGACGCACGGGAACTGTGAACTCGCCCGTCTCCTTAATCGCTTCGCGCAAGGAGATGCGACGGCGGTCAACTTCGTAGCCGCGCTCTTTCAAAGCTTCCGCGATGTCCATCGAAGTCACCGAACCATAAAGCATCCCGTGCTCGCCGACCTTGCGTGTGAAAGTCAAACGCAGAGACTTCATCTGCTCGGCCTGCCCCTCAGCTCCGGCCTTCTCTTTTGCCTCTTTCTTCAAGAGCGCTGCGCGCTCCTGCTCGATCTGCTTGACATTGCTCGCTGTGGCCTGGACCGCAAGTTTGCGCGGCAGCAAATAGTTGCGCGCGTAGCCCGCTTTAACTCTCACAATCTCGCCGCGCGCTCCCAGATCGTCAACGTCTTCGCGCAGGAGGACATTTGTGTGTGCCATAATTTTTCTCTCCTCCCTCTCTTTTAATCTGTGGCGTATGGAAGCAGCGCGATGTTGCGTGCGCGCTTGATCGCTTCGGCCAACATGCGTTGGTGTGTGGCGCAGGACCCTGAGATTCTGCGTGGCAGGATTTTCCCGCGCTCAGGAATATAGCTCTGCAAGAGCTTCACATCCTTGAAATCAATCAGGTCAACTTTTTCAATGCAGAAGCGACAAATTTTGCGACGGTGCATACGTCGTCCGCCGCCGCCACGACCGCCGCCGCCGCCACCGCGCCCGCCACGATCTCCATCATCGTCGCGGTCAAACCCGCGATCACGATCATCATAATCACTAGACATAACTTTTAATCCTCTCGTAAATAAAAGTCTGGAGTCTGGAGTCCGGAGTCAAAAGCAAGAGAATTTGCTATCTTTTGACTTCAGATTCCAGACTCTAGACTCATCTATTAACCTTCGTCAGACCCGCTCGCTCCCGCTGCCTCACGGCGCGAAGACCCCGAGCCTGAGAACGGACGCTTGCTCGCTTTGCGCGCGCGCTTGGCTATGAACTTCTCTGCGCGGCGACGGTCTTCGTCAACGCGCACGGTGATATAGCGCAAGACCTGATCGTTGACGCGCATGCGGCGCTCAAGCTCGGCTATCTCACGACCGGAGCCTTCGACCTCGAAGAGCACGTAAAAGCCCTCTTTCTTGCGGCCAATCTGGTAGGCGAGCTGGCGGCGTCCAATGTTTTCAGACTTGGTGATGGTGCCGCCCTGATCCGTGACGATCTGTTGCAGGTTTTCGTTGAGACGCGTGATCTCTTCCTCCGTGGCACTCGTGTCCACGATGAACATCACTTCGTAAATTCTCTGTGTAGCCAAAATTCATCCTCCTCTTGGATGTCTAGCCTCATCGGGTTGATGAAGCAAGAAGGGGTTAAAGCAGTGACGAGTTAAGAGTGATGAGTGACGAGATAAAAGCTTTATTGCTCATCACTCGTCACTCGCCACTTGTCACTGTTGTATTCTGCCATTGCTTTGTCAATGCCGTCTTTGAGGACGGCTCGAAGCGCCTGTGCGCTCCGCTGCAAAATTTCATCGAGTTCGGCGCGCTCGTTTCGTGTGAACTCGTCGAGCACGAAACTCTTCGTGTCATTGAGCGGATGCTCCGGCTGAATCCCAATTCGCAGGCGCATAAACTCGTCCGTCTTCGTGGCCGCGATGATTGATTTCAAGCCGTTGTGCCCGCCCGCAGAGCCGCGCCGTCTGAGGCGTATCGTCCCGAAAGGCAGAGCCAGATCATCGCTGATAACTATCAAACTCTGCGCCGGGTTTTTCGCTTCCTGCTTGGCGAGCAAGCAAGCAACCGCTTCGCCGCTCAGGTTCATGTATGTCTGTGGCTTAACGAATTCAACCCGCTCGCCTTCAATCTCTGCGCGACCGACGAGCGCGCGACAATCTTTGCGCTTGATGGTTGCGCCCGCTTCACGTGCGAGCAGGTCAACCAACATGAAGCCCAAGTTGTGACGCGTCCGCTCATACTCCGCGCCCGGATTGCCAAGACCCACGATCAACATGAATAAATGCAAAATTAAAAATGAAAAATGAAAAATCGTTGAATGGCAATTGCCGCACTTTTGCATTTTTCATTTTGCATCTTTAATTCATTAAGCTGCGCCTTCCTCATCCTCTTTCTTGCCCTTGCCGATGACTTCAGGCTCGGCTGGCTCTTCAGCGGTCGCGGGCGCTTCCGTCGGCTCTTCGCGGATGATGCCGACCGTTGCGATGACCGCTTCGGGGTCTGCGAGAATCTCTATATTCTCGTCCGCCGGAATGTCCGAGACGTGAAGCACATCGTGGACGCCGAGCTTTGAAACGTCCAGGTGAATCGAGTCAGGGATGTTGCGCGGGTCACAGCGAATCTCGATCTCGCGCAAGATTTGCTCAAGCACGCCCTGCTCATCTCGAACGCCTATGGGTTCGCCATCGAGATTGATGTGGACAGTGACTTCGATCTTCTGTCCCTTGACGAGCCGCTTCAAGTCCGCGTGCACCAGACGCCCGCGCACGGGATCAATCTGCCGGTCATGGAACATGACTTCGCTTGGGCCAACACCTTCGACATCAATCGTGAAGATTGTGTTGTAGCCCGAATCAGAACGAAGAATCGCTGCCAGGTCACGAAGCGGAGCCGAAGCCGCAACGGCCTCGCCCTCGCCGCCGTAAACTGTGACCGGAACCAGGCCATCACGTCGCGCGCGTCGCGCATCGTTTTTGCCGCGACCATCTCTTTTCGTCGCGCGCACTATGATCTCTTCTCTCTCTGCCATAATTATTCTCCAAAACAATCAGCAGTCAGCTATGAGCAGTCAGCAAAAAGCGTGGAGCATTTTGTTTGACGGCTTCGACGTGGATGCCGACAAAGGCTCTCGCTCTTCGATTATATTGCTGAAAGCTAATGGCCGACTGCTGACTTTGCTTGCTTTCAGTTTTTGCCCTTCGTTAGACGAAGAGCGAGGAAACGCTTGTCTCCTCATGGATCGACTTAATCGCTTTCGCCAGAAGCGGTGCGATGCTAAGTACCTGAATGTTCTCCAACTCACACGCCCCATCATGGAGCGGGATGGTGTTGGTGACAACCATCTGTTCAATGTCGGACTCGGCCAGCTTCTCACAGGCACGGCCCGAGAGGACCGGATGCGTAAAGCAGGCGTGAATGCGCGCCGCCCCATTCTCTTTCAAAGCTCGCGCAACTTTCGTCAAAGAGCCGCCCGTGTCGCACATGTCGTCAACAATCAAGCACGAACGCCCTTCGACATCGCCGACGACATTCATCACTTCCGCGACATTCGCCTTCTCGCGCCGCTTGTCGCACAAGGCAAGCTCCGCATTCAAGCGTTTGGCGTAAGCGCGTGCGCGTTCAGCTCCGCCTGTGTCGGGCGCGACCACAGTCAAATTCGGCAGCGGGTGCTGCTGGTAATGACCAATCATGACGGGCGCGGCGTAAAGATGGTCCACCGGAATGTCAAAGAAGCCTTGAATCTGCGACGCATGCAAGTCTATCGTCAGAATGCGATGCGCCCCGGCGGTCGTAATCAGGTTCGCCACCAGCTTGGCCGAGATCGGCACGCGCGGGC
>Ga0182001_10000107_pt1 | contig 19600 bp, 15 predicted proteins | sample BulsoiFelSFmetaG_FD_120485 | JGI IMG/M metagenome (GOLD analysis project Ga0182001, IMG submission 120485) | Bulk soil microbial communities from Mexico - San Felipe (SF) metaG | ecosystem: Environmental > Terrestrial > Soil > Agricultural land | place: Mexico: San Luis Potosi | collected... | reverse complement strand
GAAGGCGGCGCGTGGCCTATGAAGTTAAAGCTGCTGCTCGCGCATGAAGGCGGCGCGCCTGAAACGCTCAACGTCACGCTTAATGCCAAAGGCGAGACGAATGTGAAAGAGGCCGAAGGACTTCGTCGTCCGTCTTTCGTCTTCGCTAACTACGAGGATTACGGCTACGGACGTTTCCTGTTGGACGAGAAGAGCCGTGCCTATGTTCTCGAAAATTTGGGGACGGTGAAGGATGATTTCCTGCGCGCGCTCCTTTGGGGTTCGCTCTGGGACAGCGTGCGCGAGGCGGAGCTTGCGCCGTCCGTTTACATAGAGTTGGCGATTAAGCTGATGCCGGAAGAGAAAGATGAAGTGACGGCGCAGGGCGTTCTCAGTCGCGTGGCTGGAGCTTTCAATCGCTATCTTTCCGACAAGCAGAGAGAAGAGATCGCGCCGCGACTTGAAGAGATGCTGTCTGACCGCATGATGAATGCCACGACTGCGGGCTTGCGCATTACGAGCTTTCGCGCATTTCAATCTGTGGCTTTGACAGAGGCTGCTCGTGAGACTCTCAAGAAAATCTTGCGGGGCGAATTGAAGATTCCTGGCATGGAGTTGCGCTCGCGCGACCGCTTCGACATCATCACGGCTTTGATGACGCGTGATGAAAGAGACGCGCCCGCGCTGCTTGAAGCTCAAAGCAAAGCGGACACGACCGACGACGGGCGACGTTACGCTTACGCTGCCGCTGCGGCGCGCGACGATGCCGCGACGAAGAAAAATTATTTCGAGGCTTACACGACCGACACGAAGCTTGCTGAAAGCTGGATAGAAGCGAGCGTTGGCCCTTTCAATTCCATTCAACAATCTGAATTGACTCTGCCCTTTCTTGATGCTGCGCTCAGTGAATTGCCGAAACTGAAACGGACGCGCAAAATATTTTTCGTCAATGGCTGGCTCGCGGCCTTCATCGGCGGCCAATGCAGCGAGCAGGCTCAATCAACTGTGCAGCATTTTTTGCAGCGCGAGAGCACTCTTGATAGAGACTTGCGCCTGAAGGTGTTGGAAGTCGCGGACGGCCTCGACCGTTGTGTCAGAATCAGGAAGAAGTACGCGGGCGAAAAATGACGCTGCTCAGTCTCTTGCGTGATAGAATCGGTGCGCCGAAATAACCTCAAAGACTAGCGGAGATTGTAAGATGACAACCGAAGTAATTCCAAAAGAGACCTCAGAGCGCATGACGCGCTACAAGGCCACGATAGAAGAGTTCTGGGCCTTGCCAGAATCCTTACAACACATAGAGTACATCAACGGAGAGATCATCATGGCCCCCACACCAACAGTTACTCACCAGGCTATTTTGCGAAACCTCTCTTTCGCCTTACATGAATTTGTGAAGCGAGCCGCGACGGGAAACATCTTCTTCTCGCCGCTTGATGTTGTGTTACCGAGCGGCGATGTCGTCCAGCCTGATGCCTTCTTTCTCAACAATGAAGAGTCAGAGCGGGCTAGAGGGGAAAAGCGCATTCATGGCGCACCTTCCCTGCTCGTCGAAATACTCTCGCCCGGCTCGATCAAGCACGACGCGATTACCAAGCGAAATCTCTACGAGCAGAATGGGGTGCGCGAATACTGGATCGTTGATCCGGAAGCTAAGACAATCACGCAATTGGTTCTCAAGGAGAATCGCTACGAACTCATTGAACTGTCTGAGGGTGACACCATCAGGAGCACCGTCCTCGAAGATTTCGAGATGAGTGTCGAAGCGTTGACGAGCGACAAATAATGAAATAAGAGAAGCTTTTTCTCATCTCTTAGTTTATGGACTCAACTTTCTTCCTCGCTGCCGCCATCATAGGGATGCTGGTGCTCTGCTTTCTGCTCTTTCTGGCTCTCTTCGAGCCGGGGCTGGCTTACAAAATCTCCTCGCCCGAAACCGAGCCACTTGATTCGGAAGACTTCCTCTGTGTGCTCGAAGCCATCACCGACTCGAAGGTTCATCGCAAGGGACGAGTCGAAGTTCTGACAAACGGCGAGATCTATTACGAAGCCGAATTAGAAGCGATACGCGCCGCAAGCGACAGCATACATATCGAAGCCTACATCTTTCAGAAAGGCGAGATTGCAAGAAAATTTGTCGAGGCATTAACGGAACGTGCGCGCTCGGGCGTCGAAGTGCGGATGGTGATTGATGCTGTCGGCAGCTTTGCCTCTTGGGAGAGTTATTTCAAAGAGTTGCGCGCGGCAGGCGGTCGCGTTTGCTGGTATCACCCTTTTCGCTGGTACACGCTCGCGCGCTTCAACAATCGCACACACCGCGAGATCATAGTCGTTGATGGGCGCACGGCTTTTCTGGGCGGGTCAGGCGTCGCCGACCATTGGTACAAGGGCGTGGACAAGAACCCGCGCTGGCGCGACACCATGTTTCGCATCGAAGGCGAAATGGTGGCGAGCATCCAGGCCGTCTTCACTGAGAACTGGCTCGAATCTTCAGGCGAGATTTTGACGGGCGTAAAATATTTTCCGAAGAGCGATGTTGAGAACCGCATGGAGACGCTTGTCATTGACAGTTCACCCGGTGCGGGCGGCTCAACCGACGCGCGCATTCTTTTCCAAACGCTTCTCGCTTCAGCACGAAAGAGCATTCACATCACGACGCCTTACTTTCTGCCTGACGGAAGCGCGTGTCGTGAGATGGTGCGGGCTGTTGAGCGCGGCGTCGAAGTGGAGATCATCGTGCCGGGCAAGCACAGCGACCACATGTTGACCAGAAGCTCAAGCCGCCGTCTTTTCGGCGAGTTGTTGAAATCGGGCGCGCGAATCTATGAGTATGAAAAAGCAATGATTCACGCCAAGATTTTGATGATTGATGGATTGTGGAGTGTGGTCGGGACGACCAACTTCGACAACCGCTCGTTCGGCCTCAACGACGAAATCAACCTGGCCGCCCGCGATGAAGCATTGACCGCGCGCCTCAATGAAGATTTCACCAGAGATTTGAGCGAGAGCCGCGAAGTCACCTACGAAGAGTGGCGTCACCGCTCGATCTTCGAGCGCATGCATGAGATTTTGGGCTGGGTGCTGGAGAGACAGCAGTAAGTTATGAATTTTGAGTTTTGAATTTTGAATTAAGAAAGCCGTCTTGCTTTTAATTCAAAATTCAAAATTCAAAATTCAAAATTCAATGTTCCGCATCGTTACCTACAACGTTCACAAATGTCGCGGGCTGGATAGGCGCGAGCATCCGGCGCGGATTGCGGCGGTCTTGCGCGAGACGGATGCTGACATCATCGCGCTTCAGGAAGTTTTGAGCATCGAAGGCTCTTCGCGTGAAAGGAATCAGGCGCGCTTCATCGCAGAAGAGTTGGGGATGAGCTATTACATCGGCGAGAACCGGAGGCTTCATGGCGGAGCTTATGGCAACGTTATTCTGAGCCAATTGTCTTTGGAGAAAGAGCCTGAGAATTACGACATCACCTGGAACAGGCGCGAGCAGCGCGGATGTTTGCGCGCGGACTTTGCAATCGGAGGCGCGCTCTTGCACGTCTTCAACATTCATCTCGGCACGGCCTTCATAGAGCGTCGTCATCAGGCGCGCAAGCTCGTCAGCCGCGAGATTTTGAATAATCCTGGATTGAAGGGAGCGCGCATCGTGCTCGGAGATTTCAACGAATGGACACGCGGGCTTGCTTCAAAGCTTCTGGCATCGCACCTGGAAAGCGCAGACATTCATCATCACTTGAAACGCGCTCGAACGTATCCGGGCGTCCTGCCCTTTCTGCATCTCGATCACATCTATTACGATAAGACGCTCACGCTCAAAAACCTCACGCTGCACAAAACGCGCGCCGCCCTCATAGCCTCAGATCATCTGCCACTCATTGCGGACTTCGATTATTGAACTCAACAGCGAATGCTCACCTTCGACTCGGATTTCTGAACAGCAGACTTGATTAAGCGTTTATTTAGAAGCAGAATATCTCTGCTTGCCCCTGCCGAGATCGCAGCTATCGAAACTATTTCCTCAACCGGGTCCCTTTAAGAATATGAAAAAGATTCTCCTCTTAATCCTAATTCTCTCGACAGTGATTCTCGTCCTCGTCAAAGGCCACACGCAGAATCAGGGTTCGGACATGGAGCCTGTGCCGAACGACTCATCCCACCTCTATTTCAGGAACAGCGAGGGCGTCTATATTTTTCAGCCACGCGATTGTGGATTCCTGGGGTGCAACGGCCCAGACACTAGAACTTTTAATGAAAAGTATCGGCAGATTCCTGAGGCGGACTCGGCGACCTTCCAGATTCTCATTAACCCTCGCGACCCGGCGTCGGACACAGGCATGATACTGGCGCGCGATAAAGCGCACGTCTTCTACGAAGGGCGTTATGTGCCGACTGGAGATGTCAACACTCTACAGATCGTTGGAATGAACGCCAAAGATAAGGAGAACGTCTATTTCCACGGAATAGTTATTAACGGTCTGAACACAGAGAGCGTTCAATTTTTGGGTCTTGATTTTATCGCAGACCGAAATGGTTTGTATCTCGGCAACTCCAGCCAGCCGAGAAAGGCCGCTCTGGTTGACCGCAACACTTTCAAGCTCTTGCCCCGACCGCTTCGCTTGAATAAGCGCGATTACGTCCTGGCCGAAGATCAGAACTTTTACTATTGGTCTAATGGCGGCAGCTATCGGGCGGACACAAAGCCGAACCTCACAGGCTTTAAGAAGCTCGGTTGCGGCTACTACAACTTCAACGGGCGCATATACTATTCCCTCTACGAAATCGCTGGGGCTGACTCGGAAACTTTTCGTGTGCTGGGCAAACGCTCGAACCCGGACCAGGATGTGGAATTGTGCGAGAGCGCATACGCGATTGACCAAAATCATCGCTATGAATTCGAGCAACAGGTGAGAGCAGATGACGAATACCGAAATCATCAGATAGATCTTCTCATGGCCAACACGACCGACGATAGAAAGAGCCTGTCTAAAATCAAACAGCCATACATCTGCATTCCTGAGTACAGACCCGGCACTAACTTCGGCTTCAGTCAAACGTGGGATAATCGCACTCCGCCGGGAACCATCAAATTCTTACAGTACGTTGATGCGGGTATTCTTGAAGCAGAGATGCTTGATGGCGACGGACGCTGGCAACCGTTGCCGACGCTCAATGAGCGTGTCTCTCTCAACGGATGCAATTCTGTGGGCGTCGCGCGATTTGAAGCAGTTAATGTGAAGCCCTGGTTCAGGAGAAGAGACCCGAAATCAATTTCGCTGGTGGTCAATCAATTCGGCGAGGATCACATTTACATCGTCTCTGACGCGAGCTATTCCATCAAACTGCGATTCTCGAAATCGTCTCTGATAAAGATGTTGAGAAGCGCACTGGCAGGCTCGCGCGTCACGCCCTTTGAAGATAACGTGGCTGGCTGGGGTTCGGGGTGGATTTTAGAGAACAAGTTTTTTCTGGACAATGAGCAAGTGCCTGAGGTGTGGATACCGCTCAAGGTTAAAGGTGCGCGCACTGGATACGAAGAGGGCGAGAATATCACGGTTGGTTTCAAATACAGCGGCGGGCAGTTTGAGTGTATTGACAAAGCTCAGTGCTCAGCCTGGCAGATTCCACAGACGTTCAAGGCCGCGCTGAATTAATCTGCGGAGATAAAGATAGGCGACTTATGATTTGCGAGTCGCTGATAGCGAGCCGTTCGGGTTTACTTGACGATGATGTAGCTTCTCAGTTCGTGAGACGCGATGCGCGGCTGCATCCGTGATGATGCAGAGACCGGAAATCTTCTCGCGCATGAGCGCGCGTAAGAGCAGATGCGCGTCGTTGTAATTAAGGCCGTGCGCTTCGCAACCGCGCTCGCTCAAGACCGCCCAACTCTGTTCATTCAGTTCGCTCATAGAAAAGTTTCCGACCATATCTAACCGAAGCATCACTTGTCCGCCAGCTTGCCCGTCGAAGTGTACTTCCATTGCGCCTGCGCCACATCTGTTCCTTCGGGCGGGCACGCTGTTCTGAAGTTATCAACGCGAAAGTCAGGCAGTTGGCCTGCGGCAGATGGTGTGTAGAAGAGAACGGACGCGTCTATGCCTTTGTCCGTTACGGATGTGCTGCCGCAAGTCGAATGATAGGTCGTGCCGAAATCGCGTATGACGCGCAGCTTCGCTTGCACGACCTGCACGAGTTTGGCGAATTCGAGCGACTCGCCCATCTGTGTGTAAGCGTAGCCGAGAAGTAGCTCGTTCATCCCGTCGCGGTTGAGGTCGTCGGTTTGCAGTATCAGCGCGACGTTCGGGACTGCGAAGTCCGCGACGTAAGTGTCGCCCGCGAAGATAGCCAGATATTTCGGCCCACCATTGTCTGCGCCGCCGCCCAATCGCGTGTCAATCAGATAAGCTGTCTGCTCGACGCCCGTCGCCGTGAACGCGCCTGTCGCAGAAGACGTGACGATAGCGTTTTGAAACTCGTCGGCCACGAACCAGGGAGTTGTGCCAGTCTGCTTTTGTGTGTCGCCGTTCTGCGGAGACGCTTGCGGCGTTGGCGTCGGCGCAGGTGCAGGAGGCTTTTCTGCGTGCGCGTGCGCGACCGCGTCAATGACGCGCTTCTCCGTCTCTTTATCAACAACCGTTGGCTTAAACTCGTCCGTCTTTCTCCAATCGTAGAGAACATCTTTCGCTCCGGCGAGCGCCAGCGAAATGGGTTGTGATTTTCGCCTGACCAAATCCGCGAGGTAATTGACGGGCACGACGAGGCTGCGGCTGCCGTTTGCGTCCGTGACGATGCCTATGACTTCGCCCTGCGCGTTCAGCAGTGGGCCACCCGCGACCGACTGCCCGGCTTGCGTATTGACTTCTATCTGATCGTCGTCGCGGTATCCGCTAATCGCGCCCTGCGTGAATGCCGGTTCGGCCTTTCCCGCGCTTCCCATCACGGCCACTTTATCGCCCATCGTCGTCGGCTTCTTGTCACCGATGGCGAGCGCGGGCGCTTTCGCTCTGGCAACCCGGAGCGTCACGATTCCATGTTCGCGGTCAATGTCCGTGACGCTTGAGATTTCGTACGTTCCGCTCTGGCCCAGAAAAGTGACGCGACCTTGTGACGCGCCTTCGATTGCGCTCAAGGAGGTCGCCAGTTCGTCTGCTTTGAAGAAGAAGCCGCTCGCCTGCCGAATGGACTTGCCTTCGGCATCCATCATGTTGAGCGAGACGATTGAAGGAATCGCATCGCGGAAAGGCGAGGGGATAGACTCGTATGCGGTCGGCGGAGTCGCGGGCGTGACCGTCGTATTACCAGAGTTGCGCGCTAGCAAGAATATCGTGACGATTAGAATTACTGTCAGGAACGCTCCGCCGCCAATCAACCACCACTTCTTAGCGTTGCTCTCTTCAATAATCTCGTCCGCATGCTCAAAAGTTCCCGAACCGTTTGGCGCGAGGTGTGCACCGTTCGGAGAATCGAGCACCATCGTCTGATCGCCACCGATGGCTATGGGCGGCAAGCGTCTTGCGCCCGCGCCATGAACGCTGACCTTCGTCATCTCGTCTTCTTCAACGGGCGCGACGTGTGCATAGACGGGCGCGGCCTCGCCATGCATCGCGGCGCGCATTTCTCCGGCAGTCGCAGGCCGAAGCGATGGTTTGATAGAGAGAGCCTGCATCAGAACGGACGCGAATGGCTCGGGCACGCCGGGGGCAATCTCTTTGATGGGCGCGAGCGGGTCCGGCTCGTCGTTCAGAAGGTCAGCCGCGCGCTTGAGCGCGTCAACGGGTTGCAGACCTGTCAGCAGTTGATAGAGAGTTGCCGCCAAACTGTAGAGGTCTGAGCGCGAACTTGTCCTCTCGCCTTGAATCTGTTCGAGTGCAGCGTAATGCAAGGTGTAGCCGATGACGCTCATGCCGGATGTTGTGCGCGTCATCTGTCCGGCTACGCCTTTCGCCAAACCGAAATCCAGGAGGACTATCTTGCCGTTTGCCGTCAACTTCAAATTCGACGGCTTGATGTCGCGGTGAATAATCGGTGGCTCGTGCGTATGCAGGTATTCGAGCGCGTCCAGAAGATCATCAGCCCAGCGCAAAACCTCTTGCGGCGAGAAGGGCTGCGGGCGACGGTCCAGAAGCTCGCCCAGGTCGCTTCCCGGAATAAACTCCATGACGAGAAACTGCCCGTCCTCTTCCGTGAAGTGGTCTATGACTTTCGGGAGCACGGGATGGCGCAGATTTGCCAGGAGCCTCGCCTCGCGTTCAAAGGCGCGCTTGAGTTCGTCTGTTTCGGCGAGAGTTTCTTTGAGGGCGACCGTGCGGCTCAGGCGCTCGTCAACGGCCTCATAGACTGCGCCCATGCCGCCCTTGCCAAGCTGGCGAACGATGCGGTAGCGACCTTGTAAAACTGTGTCAGGCGCGGGCATCCCGGGGGAACTCCTCTTAAATAATCTCAGGACAAGTTTAGCTTTTATGAGAGAGATTGGCTAGAAGACAGTAAGCAGTAAGCAGTAAGCAGTGAGCAGAAGCGATTATAAAAGACGGCATGTCGCAAATAATTTTCACTGCTCACTGCTTACTGCTTACTGTCATTTCAGGTCGCTGAAAAGCACAACGTCACTTGTCATGACGCCGCGTGAGAAGACGATTTGCTTTCCGTCGCGCGACCAGTCGAAGAAGAAGATTTGATCGGTCTTAAAGTCTGTCAACTGTGTGGCCTGACCGCCATCAACGGGCTGCATCCAGAGATTGGAGACGCCGCTGCGGTTATCAACATAGACAAGCCCGCGACCGTCCGGCGTCCAACGGACGAACATCGCCGGAATGTTGAAAAGGTTTACGGGCGCTCCGCCTTCGATAGGAATGATGGCTATTCCTAATTGTGACTCCGGCGTCTGGTCCCAGTAGTAACAGGCAATCAACTTTCCATCAGGCGAGATGGTTGGACCAGAAGCGTACTTATCAACCAACTGCACGGGCTGGCCGCCGTCAAACGGAATCTTCCAGAGCGTCGGGCTGGCGTTGCCGAACGAGACGTAGATGATCCACTTGCCATCGGGCGTGATGGCCGGGCTGCGGTCGTAATTGGTGTTGGTTAGCTGTTGCGGATTGCTGCCGTCTATCTCCATCTTCCAGAGATTATTTTTGCCACCGTTGCGGTCGGAGACAAAGACTATGTAACGACCGTCGGGTGAAACCACCGGCTGAAAGTTGCCTCCCGCGTCAGATGTCAACTGCTTTTGATTGCTGCCGTCCGCGTCCATGCTCCACAGGTCGCGCGCGCCGCTCGCATCCGACGAATAGACGATTCTGCCGTCAGGCGTCCAGACGCCACCGTAATACTTGACGCCGCCCGACGTGACTTGAGCGGCCTGCGCCACATCAATCGAGGAAGAGTTGTTATGAGCAAGCGAGCGCGCGGGCGGCGCAGTCGCCATGTTCGGAGCGGAAGCAGTCCACAGGTTCGAGCTTTGATCATAGCGCACCGTGACAAGATCATCAGCTTGTCCGGCGATGCTCACGCCACCATAATTGCTCAGATCGTTCGTCAGACGGCGCGCCGTTCCATCAGGGTATGAGATGTGCCAGAGATGCGAGAGCCTTGAGTCCTGATCGGCGGCCACAATCACAAGTCCGCTCGCGTCGTGCAGCCATGCCACCTGGCCTACGCCCAGCCATTTCTCTGAAGTGAGAGGTTTCTCCGCTCCTGTCTCGGCGTCAAAGCCAACAACTGTCATCACCTTTCCGGCAATGGCGTCAGCCGCCGTACAGGCGATTATTTTGCCGTCAGGCGACCATGCAGGAATCTCTAATGACTGTGGAATCTTGCGCGCCGTCAGCCGTTTGAGTCCTGTGCCGTCCGCGCTCGCTATGTTCAGGGACATCTCGCCCGTCTGCGGCTCGCCGCGCGTGAAGGCGAAACGCTTGCCGTCGGGCGAGAAAGTAACAGGGCTGTCAACGTCCATCATGACCTTCTTCGGCTGGCCACCGAGCACGGAGATTTGATAAAGCTCTCTCAATGGGTCATTCTGCTTGCCCGTCACGTAATAGACGAAGTTGGCATCGGGTGTGACCGTCACTCCGTAATAATCAACATCACTTGGCTCGACGATCTGCAAGTTTCTGCTGGTCGCCACCTGCCTGATCCAGAGACTGCGCTGCCCCGCATCGTTGACGACGTAGGCGACTATCTTCCCGTCAGGCGAGATGGCCGCTTGTGTGCTCTTGCCCGTCGCGGTCAGGCGCGTGACCTTCATCGCTTGAAGCGAAGGCCCTGCCTTCTTCGCACGTTGATGCAGATATGAATAGAGCAGCAGGGTGATGCCTGCCGCGAAAGCGACGACGATGCCAAGTACCGCGACCTGCTTCAGCTTCTCACCTGATTTAACACGACTCGCGGGCTGCACCGCGCCGAGTGTTGTGCGCGCCACAGGCACACCGCTCGTGTGCGCAATTCTATCTCTTTCGGTCTCAAGCGAACTTTGCGCGCTGATGGTGTTGAAGGCTGCTAGACTTCTCGATTCGGGCGGGACGCTTGTCTCCAGCTTCGACTCGAAATCAACCTCTTGCTTGAGCGCCCTCAAATCAACGAGCAGATCTTTGACCGTCTGGTATCGCTCCTCTTTATCTTTGCGAAGAGCCTTTCGCAAGATTCTTTGCAGCTCAAGCGGAGCTTCATGTGCGCCGCCTGAGAGCGGCGGAGGCTCACGGTCTAATACCGAGACGATGACATCCGATGTTGTCTGCCCTCCGAAGGGGACGCGACCCGCAACCATCTCGTAAAGGACACAGCCCAGACTCCAGATGTCTGTGCGCGAATCGAGTATGAATCCGCGCGCTTGCTCAGGCGACATGTAGCTGACGGTCCCCATCACCATCCCGGGGCTTGTGTTGACGAGCATCTGTGTCTGCGCTTCCGAGTCTATTAGCGATGCCTGTCGCTCGGTCGGCTTGGCGAGGCCGAAGTCCAACAGCTTCACATAACCATCCGGCCTGAGCATGATGTTCTCTGGCTTGATGTCGCGGTGAACGATTCCGGCGGCGTGCGCGGCAGACAATGCGGCTGCAATTTGTGCGGCGATGTCCAGGGCTTCGGAGAGTTTCAGACGGCGACCCGCGATGTACTGGCGCAAGGTCACGCCGTCTATGTATTCGGTGGCGATGAAGTACGCGCCCTCTGTCTGCCCGATCTCGAAGATGGTCAGAATGTTCGGATGATTCAGGGCGGATGCGGTTTTGGCCTCCTGCACAAACCTTTGCATGCGCTGCTGGTCAGCGGCGATTTCAGGCGGGAGAATCTTGAGCGCGACCTCGCGGTCGAGCGTCGTGTCCCAGGCGAGATAGACCTCGCCCATTCCGCCCGCGCCTAAGTGGGAGCGAATTTCGTAGCGGCCAAGATTGGTGCCTGTGGCAATCGCCATGCTGATTTATTGCGAGGGATTTCGACCAAGAGCGCGCCATCTATCTTGCTCTCGGGCGCGAGTAATTGTACTTACGAAACGCTGATAACTTTAGTTGCGCTCGACGAATAATCGTTGCCACTAGCTAAAGCTAGTGGCAGAGGTTGCCAAACAATTTATCGGCTTTAGCCGAATCATTCGGCTAAAGCCAAAATCATTTTGTTCTCATATCCTCCGGCTAAAGCTGGAGGCAATTAATATAACTTATTGCAAAATTCAGTCTCTTTTCTGAATCTGCATTCCGCAATTTCAAGTGTCTGCCGCGCAGCGTATTCCTGCAAAAGCTATGCGGAAGTGGCGACGAAAGAAGTTTCTGAACGAGATGCGCAGAACGGAAGGGTGCGTTGCCCACGAGCCGCCTTTGAGGACGCGATGATCTCCGTCAAACCAGACTTCCGAATATTCAGGATAAGGAAACGGTTTAAAACCCGGATAGCCTGCAAAGGCATCCGCAGTCCACTCCCAAACATTGCCCGTCATATTAAGGCAACCGCTCGTGCTCGCGCCGTCGGGAAAACTTCCGACAGGTGTAGTGCCCCAGAAACGATTACCGAAATTACATAAACGTGTCGAAGGCTCGGTATCTCCCCAGGCAAATCGCCCTTTATGACAGCTCACGTCATCCCAGGACGCAGCCTTCTCCCACTCTGCTTCCGTCGGCAGGCGTTTCCCGCGAAAACGCGCATAAGCCTCCGCCTCATACCAGCTCACGCCTGTGACCGGATGATGCGGAGACAAGATTTCTTCCTCAAACATTGTTTTCACGCGCCAGCCGCCGTTTAGTTGCGTCCAGTACAGAGGGAAATTCCAATTCTCACGCTCGCGCCACTCCCAACCTTCATCGCTCCAAAATTCTTTGCGCCGGTATCCGCCCTCTGCAATAAATTGCGCGTACTCTTCGTTGGTCGTCAGATACTTGTCCAACTTGAAGGCCGGGACATAAACCTCGTGCGGCGGCAACTCGTTGTCGTAAGCGAAAGCGTCCCAGATTGCGCCCATCACGAACGAGCCATCGGCGACAGAGACCATCTCAGGTGTTAGTGATGAGAGACCTGCGGAAGTTTCATGATTGATCGTCTCAATTTGCGAAGGGCGAGTTTTTTTTCGGCCATCGAGAAGGTGAAAGAGATAAGCTAAGGTCTCCTGATGCTGCTGCTCGTGTTCGAGCACGAGGCGATAAACGTAACCGTCTTTTAGAAGCGGGTCGTTCGCGCCGAATTCGCTTCTTTCGAGATGCTTGAGCGCCCTGTCCCTGACGCCTCTGAGATAGCTCTCCATCTCCCTGCGCGTCGGAAGATTCTTCGATTCCTCGCGCGGCGTCTTGATCGGGTCGAAGATTCGCTCGTAGCGTTCATCCGGCGCAGGTTCATTGTTCAATTTTTGCAAGAGCCAATAGGCTTCAAAGACACCGATGTGGGCTAAGTGCCAGATGATGGGTCGAAAGCCAAAGCCCGGACTTTCACGCAAATCTTCTTCGCGCGCCATGTCAAAGAGCGCAAGCGTTTCGTCGCGCGTCTCATGCATCTGCCGAGCTATCTCTTCCGCCAACGTGTTAGCCAATTCGTTCACCCTCTAAGCTCTCGCCGCGCTTCTTACCGGAATTGAAACGAAGCGCGCGCGATTGTTGATAATGGACTGCGATAGGCTATCATAGCAGAAGGACGAATTTGGGCAGTGCTCCGTTAGCAAAGATTTTGTTTTCAAATCTGAAACCGGCGTGAATAACGTACATTCACTGAAACTAATCTGAACCTTCTGCAAAAAACTGCCCATGTCGCCAGCCATCTCAGAACAAGCCTCCGGCGAGAGGCTCAAGATACACAACCTCGTTCGCGAGGACGCGCGCTCCAGCTTTGCTGAAGACGTGCGCGCGGGGCTTTCCAGCAATCCGAAAAGACTCTTCCCGAAATATTTTTACGACGCGCTCGGCTCGCAGCTCTTCGAGGCCATCTGTCTTCTTCCAGAATACTATCTGACGCGCGCTGAAAACGAGATTCTCGCGCGCTACGCCGACGAGATTGTCAAAGAGGTTGATGGGGACGAAATCTCTCTGCTTGAGATGGGAAGCGGGAGCGCGTCGAAAACAAGGCTCATCATCGAAGCAATCCTCAGAAGACAATCCGATCTTCTGTTCATCCCCGTTGACATCTCTGCTTCAGCGCTTGAGACAAGCTCTCGCGTGCTCCTGCAATCTTATCCATCTTTACGTATCAATGCCTATGCGAGCGATTACTATGATGGGCTGGCCGCGCTCGCTCAAGATGAGCGTCGGGGGCGCACGCTCGCGCTCTTTTTGGGATCGAATATCGGAAACTTTGACGAGGATGAGGCGCACGCTTTCCTGCGCGCTCTGCGTCAAGTCCTAAGCGCGGGCGATGCGCTTCTTTTGGGCGCAGACTTGCGCAAAGATGCTCAGGTTTTAGAAGCGGCTTACGATGATTCGCTCGGCATCACTGCGTCCTTTAATCTCAACCAGCTTGCACGCATCAACCGCGAGCTAGACGCTGACTTCAACCTCCGCGCTTTTCGTCACTATGTCACATACAACAAAGAATCGGGACGCGTCGAAGTTTATATCGAGTCCTTGCGCGAACAATGGGTCTCAATCCGCAAGCTTGATATGAAAATCCATTTCCGCGAAGGCGAGCGTCTTCATACGGAGAATTCGTGCAAGTATGACCTTGAAGGTCTTTCGCATCTGGCCCAGGAAACGGGTTACAGAAGAGCACACACATGGCTCGACCGACAAGAAAGATTCAGCAGCAATCTTTTTATTGCAGTTGGACAGTGAGCAGTAAGCAGTGAGCAGTGCATTAGGGCAGATAAAGCCAATGCTTTATTGATAACCCTCGACTCAATCAGCTAAAACTAACTGCTCACTGCTTACCGCTCACTGCTCACTAAATGATATGGTTCACGACGAAACAATCGAATCACAGAACGCTTGTGCGGAGACGAACGTCGCGGTCGCGGAGCAAGCTACGTCTAATGGGCGCGAGGTCTTTCCGCTTCTGACAGATGTGGTGACGCGGTCTTCCACTCCCCTCTTTGCGGAGAATCTACGACGCGGCGCAAAACCGAGTTCGGAATGGATGTGTGGCGTCGAGCTTGAGCTTTTCGGCTATGATCTCAGGCGCGATTACGCTCGCATCAACCCTGCACAGGTGCAGCGCGTGCTCGCCGGATTCGCTCCCAACTCGAACGATCTCGTTTACGAAGATAACGTGCTCATCGAGGTTGACGCCGGGCAGATGAATCGTCTGACGGTCGAGCCGGGCGGGCAAGTCGAATTTTCGGGCGCGCCGCGACGTGCTCTGAAAGATGTCGAGCGCGAAGTCCAACGCTACCTCACGCGACTGCATGAGATAGCAGAAGGCGAGCGTCTGGCGTTTCTGGCCGTTGGCTTCGATCCTCTGCGCACGCTTGAGGAGCAATGTTGGTTTCCGAAAAATCGTTATGCGGTGATGCGCCCTTACCTGGCGAGGCGCGGCGTGCGCGCCTGGGACATGATGGCGCGCACCTGTGCGGCGCAGTCGAGCCTTGATTACGGCTCGGTCGAAGACCTCGCCAAAAAATTTCTCGTCGGCAATCGCCTCGCCCCCATCGTAACAGCCATCTTCGCTAACTCACCTTTCGAGGATGGGCGCGTGTCCGGCTACAAATCCACGCGCGCAGCCGCCTGGCTGGAGACCGATAGAGACCGCACAGGAGTTCCCGCGCCCGTTCTCGATGATGATTTTTCGCCGGAGGCTTTTGTCGCCTACGCGCTCGAAGTTCCGATGATCTTCGCGCAGCGCGACGGGCATTATCTGGATGCAGTGACGGGAATGAAATTCGGCGACTTTCTGGATAAAGGTTGCGACGGCGTGCAACCCCTCTTCGGCGACTGGGCCGATCATCTGACGACGCTCTTTACAGAAGCGCGGCTCAAGCAGCACATAGAACTGCGCAGCGCGGATTGCGGCTCGCTCACACACACCGTCGCCCTGCAAGCTTTCTGGAAAGGATTATTCTATGACGCCGCCGCTCTGGATGAAGCCCTGCGTCTCGCGCCCAAACTAAACGGTGAAGGGATGCGTGCGTTGCAGGAGCAGGTAGCGCGCTACGGGTTATCCGCGCGATTTGAAGAAGTGAATGTTTTAAGCCTGGCGAAAGAGAGCGTGCGCTTAGCTCTCGATGGGCTTGCGAGAATTGATCCTGCGGAAGCGAGCTATCTCGATCTGCTTCGAGAGCAAGTCATCGAAGATGAGGTCTGTCCCGCCGACATATTACTTCGCAATTGGGGCGGCTCCTGGCATCATTCGATGGAGCGCGTCGTTGAGTATTTGAGAATTGCCTAAATTGTTATGATGTTGATTTGTGTGTAGGAGAGTTGATTTTCACCACAGAGGACACAGAGGACGCAGAGGAAGGAAAAGAAATTATGAATTTTGAGTTATGAATTTTGAATTGAAAGCAGAAGGTCTTTTGTTCTTTAATTCAAAACTCATAATTCAAAATTCATAATTCCCCAGTGTTCTCTGTGTCCTCTGTGGTGAATAATTACTCTCCCAACACGTAACATAAGAGCCATAGATTAGTCTTAAATGTCATCTCTCGAACAATCAAACGCCTCTCCGCTCGTAGAGTTTCGCAACGTCAGCTACGGCGTGCCCGAAATGTCCACGTTGATTGTTTCCGGCCTTAATCTATCTGTACAGCAAGGCGAGACGCTGGTCCTCCTGGGCGAGTCAGGATGCGGAAAGACGACGACGCTCAGGCTCGTCAATCGCCTGCTGATGCCGACCGCAGGCGACGTGTTGGTTGAAGGCAAGCGGACCAGCGAGTGGGATGCCATCAGTTTGCGCAGGCGCACGGGCTATGTGATTCAAGAGGCCGGACTCTTTCCGCACTTTACGGTTGAACGCAACGTCGCGCTTGTTCCGACCCTTGAGAATTGGGAAAGAGAGCGCGTGAGAGAGCGCGTCAGCGAGTTGCTGCAACTCGTCGGTCTTAACCCGGACGTGTTCGCCGGGCGTTACCCGCGAGAATTGTCCGGCGGTCAACGCCAGCGTGTGGGCGTGGCGCGCGCGCTCGCAGCCGAGCCGCAACTTCTGTTGATGGACGAGCCATTCGGCGCGCTGGACCCTTTGACGCGCGCCTCGCTGCAAAAAGAGTTCGGTGAACTCTCGAAGCGTTTGGGCAAGACCGTCATCTTCGTCACACACGACGTGCGCGAAGCGCTGATGCTGGGGACGCGCATCGCCCTAATGGATGCGGGAAGACTCGTTCTCTTGAAGACGCCCGAAGAATTCCTGCGCGCGAATGAAGAGCACGCGCGCGCGTACATCGAAACATTAAGACTAGATGGGATAGAAAAATTAACCACAAAGGACACAGAGGACGCAGAGGAAATAAAATGAATTTGAAATCTGTAATCTCAAATTTGAGATTGTCTTTTCTCTCTTCTTTTCCTCTGTGTCCTCTGTGGTGAAAACTCTCTTAATCTTTGGAGGATGAGCAGTGAGTACGTGGGGCGAATTCCTGAAAGCCAACTGGCAGGACATCGTGCGCCTCATCGGCGAGCACCTGGTGCTCGTGCTCATCTCCACTTCGATTGCGGTCGCCATCGGCATCCCGCTCGGCATTTTGCTGACGCGCCGCCCCTCTTTGCGCGCTCCCGTGCTCGGACTCGCCAACGTGATGCAGACCGTGCCGAGCCTCGCCCTCTTCGGCTTTCTCATTCCGCTGCCTTTCATCGGCGGCATCGGCGCGCGCACGGCCATCGTCGCCTTAGTGCTCTACGCGCTCCTGCCGGTGATTCGTAACACCGTGACGGGAATTCTCGGCGTTGACCACAACGTCCGTGAAGCAGCGGTCGCAATGGGCATGACCGACAGGCAGATTCTTTTTCAAGTCGAGTTGCCGCTGGCGATGAGCGTGATTTTAACGGGCGTCAGAGTTGCTGTCGTCATCTCTGTCGGCGTGGCGACGATTGCGGCGGCGGTCGGCGCGGGCGGACTTGGGACATATATCTTTCGCGGGCTGAGGCAGTACGACAATCATCTGCTGCTCGCGGGCGCTGTGCCCGCGGCGTTGATGGCGCTCGCGGCGGACTTCGGTCTCGGCTTGCTTGAAAAACATTTCGACACGAGCGCAAGGAGAGTCGAGAAGAAGAAAGGCACGTTTGCGCGCGCTCTAGCGTGGGGCTTGCTCGCTCTGGTCCTGCTGGGGGGCGGGTACGCTGTGTGGAGCGGCGCGCGCAGTAGTTCTTCAAATGGAACTGGAAGCGGCGGGCGCGTCGTTGTTGGCTCGAAAGATTTTACCGAGTCCGTTCTGCTCGCCGAGATTTACGCGCAGATGTTGGAGGCGCGCGGTGTCGAAGTTGTGCGACAGTTTGAGTTGGCCGGGAACGTCCCGCACGAGGCGCTCACGAGCGGGCGCATAGACTGCTACCCGGAATACACAGGCACATCTTACATGGCGATTTTGAAGCATCCGCTCAACACGGACGCGCGCACGGTTTACGAAACGGTGAGGCGCGACTATGCCGAGAAGTTTAATGTCGAGGTCAGCCCGTCGTTAGGATTCGAGAATACGTTTGCGATTCTTGTCCGCGGCGGAGATGCGCGCCGTTTCAATTTGAAGACGATCTCTGACGCGGTTCCCTTTGCAAAGAATTGGACGGCGGGCTTCGGACAGGATTTCATGTCGCGCGCCGATGGCTATCCGGGATTTGCGCGCACATACAACCTGCAATTCGCCAGCGCGCCGCGCGAGATGGATTTGTCGCTCACCTATCGCGCGCTTGCAGATGGTCAGGTTGATATGATCGCGGGAAACTCGACGGACGGCCTTATTTCCGCGCTCGACCTCTTTCAACTGGCAGACGACCGCCACTACTTTCCGCCCTACGAAGCTGTGATACTTATACGCCAGGACACGCTCGCTCGCGTGCCTGTAGCAAGAGAGGTTCTACGGCTTCTCGATGGCAAGCTCTCGACCGAAGAGATGCGTCGCCTGAACTATGAAGTTGACGGGAAGCACCGCGATAAGCGAGATGTGGCGCGCGAGTGGATAGCCAAAACAGTGACGAGTGACAAGTGACGGGTGACGAGATAAAATCGCACTTCAACTTGTCACTCGTCACTTGTCACTCGTCACTGTTTTAGGAGTTGCTGATGGAGCATGAGGTAGAGATTCGCACGGGGCGGCGCGATGGAGATGGGCACATTCGCGTCTCAATCTTCGCCGAAGAGATGGTTGCGCTTGCTTTGGAAGGGCACGGCGAACGCGCGCCGACACTCCTGTTGACGCTCGAACAGGCGCGGAAACTTCAGGCGGCTCTGGCCGAGTTGATTCCTCTGATGGAAGGCATCGAGCAAGAAGAGAAGAATCAGCCCCTGACCTGGCGCGGCGAAGATAGAAGGATGGCGAGCTGAAAATAAATTAAGAGAGCAACGCCAGCGCGAGTGGCGTCGTTGCTCTCTTAAAATTTGGCTACGCTTTTAGTCGCCTTTCTTGTGCAGCGTGACATGCACAGGCTCGTTCAAGGAATCCGCTGGCACTTCGATCTTGATGGTTTGATAACCTTTGGCCTTGATAACCAGGGTCAGGGTGCCCATGTGAATCGGGGGCAGCACGGCGACGCCTTTCGAGTCGGTCGAATTCCAGGACTCGCAGAAAAAGCCGTCCGAGCGGTGTGAATCGAGCTTAGCGAAAGCTCCTTCGACGGGATTGCCGTTCTCGTCAACGACGCGCAGGTCCAGGCGGCCTATGCCGTTAGGTTGTTTGGGAGCTTGTCCCATGTTCGGGATGTCGTCTTTGTTCTGAGTCGAACCATTCTGCTGGCCCTGCCCAAGAGCCATGCTAAACGACGCTGCGACGATCAATGCTGTGATGAATAACTTACGCATTTCTTTACAGGTTCTCCTAAATTTGAATTTTAATGAGGCGTTTCCGGGGGCTGCATCTGACTGTTTTCTGATGTCATCGGACGCGCGACGGTTGTACGCCGCGCACTTTTGATTATACACAGGTCTTTAAAAAATTTGGAAGAGTTAAATTTTTAAGCCACAGAGGCGCAGAGACACAGAGAAAAGAAGAATTTGAAATTAAGAGATTTGAAATCTCAAAGTTGCTATCCAATCTTATCTCCTTAAGTTTTCTCTGTGTCTCTGCGCCTCTGTGGCT
>Ga0182001_10000106_pt1 | contig 19728 bp, 13 predicted proteins | sample BulsoiFelSFmetaG_FD_120485 | JGI IMG/M metagenome (GOLD analysis project Ga0182001, IMG submission 120485) | Bulk soil microbial communities from Mexico - San Felipe (SF) metaG | ecosystem: Environmental > Terrestrial > Soil > Agricultural land | place: Mexico: San Luis Potosi | collected... | reverse complement strand
TTCAAGTGAACTATGTCGGGCGGCGGTCCCGTTCTTTTCAAGAGCGCGAACGCGGCGCGGCAGAAAAAGGCGAAACGCTCGTGGTCGTCTTTGAAGCCGTAGACGGACGAGCGCGCGAAATATTCCGGCGCGTCAATCAGAAAGGCTGGCGCGCCCGGCGCATCAGAATAGAAGACGCGCGCGCGCGTTGTGCCCCCACGCCAATCCACATCCAGGTTGTCAATGATCTGATCGCGAAGATGCCTGCGGTCTATCTGCTCGAAGAGCGGAAGCACAAGCGAGGCGTCTTCGCCCCACTCGACAAGAGCTTTGGGCAGCGCGCCCGCAACATCTGCCAGCCCGCCCGTTTTGGCGAAAGGCACAGCTTCAGACGAAAGTATGGCAACGCGCAAAACTCTTCACACTGCGCCCCACAGGAGGAGCGTTCAAATAAAGAACAAGTTAATAGAGCGTTAAGCCGGATACTAACAAGAACCGTGACAGGTGACAAGTGACAAGAGAAAAACCGTAAATCGTGACAAGTGACAGGTGACAAGAGAGAACACGCTTTCTCCTGTCACCTGTCACCTGTCACCTGTCACGGCCTTTAGCTCTGCATTGATGCTAAGAATTCCGCATTAGACTTTGATTTCTCAAGCCTTTCGAGGACGACTTCCATCTGCTCGACGGGCGAAAGCGGGTTGAGAACGCGGCGCATGACCCAGATGCGGTTCAGGTCTTCTTTGCTGATGAGCAGCTCTTCTTTGCGCGTGCCCGAGCGTTGCAGGTCAATCGCCGGGAAGAGGCGTTTGTCCGAGAGCCTGCGGTCAAGGTGAATTTCACAGTTGCCCGTGCCCTTGAACTCTTCGAAGATGACATCGTCCATGCGCGAGCCTGTATCAATCAGGGCGGTGGCAATGATGGTTAAGCTTCCACCCTCTTCGATGTTGCGCGCTGCGCCAAAGAAACGCTTCGGACGTTGCAGCGCGTTCGAGTCAATACCGCCCGAGAGAATCTTGCCCGAAGGCGGAACGACAGCGTTGTGTGCGCGCGCCAGGCGCGTGATCGAATCCAGAAGGATGACGACATCACGCTTGTGCTCGACGAGACGCTTGGCCTTTTCAATCACCATGTCCGCGACCTGCACGTGGCGTGTCGGCGGCTCGTCGAACGTCGAAGAGATGACCTCGCCGTTGACGGAGCGCTGCATGTCTGTGACTTCTTCGGGTCGCTCGTCAATCAAGAGGACGATCAAAGTAACTTCCGGGTGATTCTCGGTGATGGAGTTGGCAATGGTTTGCAGGAGCATGGTCTTGCCAGTGCGCGGCGGGGCGACGATTAGCCCGCGCTGGCCTTTGCCGATGGGCGTCACCAGATCAATGACGCGCGCCGAAAGGTTCTCTTTCGCAGTCTCCATCTTCAACTGCTCGTCAGGGTAGAGCGGTGTTAAGTTGTCGAAGAAAACTTTTTCACGCGCCTGGTCTGGAGCCTCAAAGTTGATGGCCTCGACTTTGATAAGCGCGAAGTAACGCTCGCCCTCTTTCGGCGGGCGAATCTGTCCAGAGACTGTGTCGCCCGTTCTCAAATCAAACTTGCGTATCTGCGAAGGGCTGACGTAAATGTCGTCCGGGCCGGGCAGATAGTTGTATTCGGGCGCGCGCAGGAAACCGAAACCATCGGGCAGGGTTTCAAGGACGCCTTCGGAAAAGATTAGACCGCTTTTTTCGGTCTGCGCAGCCAGGACTTTGAAGATGAGTTCCTGCTTGCGCATTCCTGTCGCGCCGGGAACATCCATGCCCTTGGCGATTCCCGTCAGCTTGGAGATGGACATCTCTTTCAGCTCCGACAGGTTAAAAATGTCTTCGGGCCTGCCGTCGTTCTTGGCTTCGTCTCTGGATTCTCTGGCCGGAGCTTTTTCTTCTGGCGCTTCGGCTGTGGCCGTCGTGGTCGCGCCCGTGTCTTCGCCATTGGCTGGCGTATTGCTTGCGCTTGATGAGCGCGTTCGTGGTGTGCGTTGTGACATTTCAGTTCTTCTCTCGCGGCTGCCTAATTTCGGGCGCCGCTCATCTCTGCTTCTTTCTTTGTCGGCTCAAATTGAGCCAGCGTTGTTTGTTGTCAAATGATTATTGCCGATATTATTGAATCGGGGGTGAAATCTAAGTAGCGCGCGAAACTCCTCAGGCAGGCGCTCGGTGGGGCTACCCTCTCACGCGGCGAGGTGACGATGGTGCGACTCTGCCCAACTCTCTCACGTCTTTGGAAATTCAGTTAACTGTTCCAGAATTATTAGCCTCGCTAAGATGCCTGACGCGCGTGGCGCGTGGCCTGAGAAAGAATTTTAGATTTTAGATTTGCGATTGGATAAGGTCGGCTGCGCCGCTTCGACAGATGTTTGGTTTTAGCTTCGGAGAAGCAAGCCTTGTCCAATCAAAAATCGCAAATCAAAAATCTAAAATTCATATCTTCCCCGTTGTCTCTTCGATAGCCCGCCAAATATCTTCACGCCCTTTACCCGTGACGGCGGAATAGGTGATGACCTTTTCCACATTGAGCGCGCGCCGGGCACGCTCAATATTCTTTCTCAACTCGTTATTAGAGAGCTTGTCGGATTTCGTGGCAACTACGACGCGGGGCATTGCATGAGCAGCAAGCCACTCGTTGAGCTGCAAATCCAATGTTGTGGGTTCGTGGCGCGAATCTACGATCTGAATTGATAGCACAAGCTGCCCACGCTTGGCAAGGTAGTTTGTCGCCATCTCACCCCACGAAGACCTGATTATTTTAGGCACCCGCGCGTAACCGTAGCCCGGAAGGTCAACGAAACGGAAACGATTATTGATGAGAAAGAAGTTTAAAGACTGCGTTCTGCCCGGCGTCGAAGAGGTGCGCGCCAAACCTTTGACGCCCAGCAGGGAATTAATGAGGCTCGATTTCCCGACGTTCGACCGCCCCAGAAAAGCCACCTCCGGCCTCTCATCCTTCGGCCAGTGCGCTTCCTCAAACGCGCTCTTCTCAAATTCCGCGCCGGTGATTTTCATAGAACAGTGACGAGTGACGAGTGACGAGTGACGAGATGAAGACTTTTGCTTGTCACTCGTCACTCTTAACTTGTCACTGCTTTCATCCCGCTTGTGCTTTGCTCGCAGCTTCCGCCCGCATGGCGGCCATCTGTTTGAATCGCTCGCGCAGCATAGCCATGTGCTCTTTCGCGTTCGGATCGCTCATGACGAGCTTCTCAAGATTCCCCATCGCTCTAGGGCTATTGAACATCTCGCGCATTTCAGCGAGGAACGGTTCAACCTTAGCGAAGACGACCATGTGCTCGCCGTTTGCTTCGTTGAACATCTCTCTGTCAATCGCGCCGTGATTGACGAGTGTCGCGGCCATCTCCCAATAGGTCGTCACCATCCTGTAATACGCGCTATGCTCTGACATCAGAGCGTTCAATATATCCTGCGAGCTAGTCGGATTAAACCAGATGAACCAGTCGCGCGCCTTGCGCATGACCTCTTCGCGGCGCAATTCATACAACTTCAGAATCAGATTGGCATCTTCGTGCTTTGTATCCATATAAATTTCTCCGTGTTGATTTCGGCCCGTCACGCCTTCGGACAGAGCCATAGACTATTCCGAGCGAGCTTCGGGACGCGGCGCACTTTGGAAGTCAGGTTGATTGTTGAGGCTCGAAAAGAGCAGCCAAGCGAGGTGAAAATATGATACGAAAGGCGGCGAGCGCAAGTTGCAGTCTCAAGGAGTGCGCTCGCCAGCCTTTTTTAGTTTCGGTTATTCAGCGCGTGTTTGCACGCCTTGAGATGGCTGATCTGTTGACCAGAGCGGTGGCGTCTTCGTTTCGACGACCGCGCCCGCTTCGGTCGGGCAGGCATCTTCAAGAGCGAGCGACAACACTTCGTCAATCGTCTCGACCAGGTTGATGTCCAACACCTCGCGCACTTCTTCAGGGACTTCGATCAGGTCTTTCTCATTGTCCTTCGGCACGATGATGGTCGTGATGCCGAAACGATGCGCCGCCATCAGCTTCTCTTTGACTCCGCCGATGGGGAGCACCTTCCCGCGCAAAGTTATCTCGCCCGTCATCGCTACGTTTCGGCGAACAGGAACGCGCGTCAGTGCCGATGCCATCGCTGTTGCCAGAGTGATGCCAGCCGACGGGCCATCCTTCGGGATCGCGCCTTCTGGAATGTGTATGTGCATGTCGCGCTTGCGTATGAAATCAAGGCTCATCCCCAAACGTTCCGAGCGCGCCTTGATGCAGGTCAGAGCGGCCTGCGCCGATTCCTGCATCACATCGCCGAGCTTACCCGTGAGAGTGACGCCGCCGCGACCCTTGACGAGCGTCGCTTCGATCTGAAGAACTTCGCCGCCGACTTCAGTCCATGCCAGACCCGTAGCCAAACCGACTTCGCTCTCAGCCGCGATGCCTTGTTGGCGGAATCTGATCGGCCCCAACATATCGCGCACGCGCTCAGCCGTGACGACATCTTTGAACTCTCCTGTAGCGTTCTCCGTAACGAACTTGCGCGCCACTTTACGCATGCAGGAGCCTATCTCGCGCTCCATGTTGCGAACCCCAGCCTCGCGCGTGTAGTGGCGTATGATCTCAAGCAAGCCTTCTTCTGTGAACTCGACCTGCTCAGGTTTCAAGCCGTTCGTCTCAGCCTGTTTGGGCACGATGTGGCGTTTGGCGATTTCGAGCTTCTCACGCTCCGTGTAACCGGAGAGTCGAATTATCTCAAGGCGATCTTGGAGCGCGGGCGGAATCGTGTGCAGCACGTTCGCCGTTGCAATGAAGAAGGCGCGAGAGAGATCGTATTCGACATCGAGATAGTGATCCTGGAATGTGTTGTTCTGCTCAGGGTCGAGGACTTCGAGCAAAGCCGATGACGGGTCGCCGCGAAAATCCGCGCCGAGCTTATCAACTTCATCCAGCAAGATGAGCGGGTTGACCGTTCCGGCCTTCTTCATCATCTGGATGATTTGGCCTGGAAGCGCGCCGATGTAAGTGCGGCGATGGCCTCGAATCTCAGCCTCATCGCGGACGCCGCCCAGAGACAAGCGCACGAATTTTCTATTCGTCGCCCGCGCGATTGATTTACCTAAAGAAGTTTTGCCGACTCCCGGCGGGCCAACGAAGCAGAGAATGGAGCCTTTCGGATTCTTCACAAGCTGGCGCACGGCCAGGTATTCGAGGATGCGCTCCTTGATTTTTTCAAGACCGTAATGGTCGTCGTTCAAAACCTCCTCGGCTTTCGTCAGGTCTTTAATCTCTTTCGACTTCTGTTTCCAGGGCACGCTCAAGAGCCAGTCAATGTAGGTGCGCGAGACTGTGCCCTCGGCTGACATCGGAGGCATAGCTTCGAGACGATGCAGCTCCTGCATGGCCTTCTCTTTGGCCTCGTCCGTCATTCCGGCCTCTTCGATCTTCTTCTTCAGCTCTTCGATCTCGGCCTTCTCGTCCTTGCGTCCCAACTCTTTGTGAATCGCCTTGATCTGCTCGTTGAGGTAATACTCCTTCTGCGCCTTCTCCATCTGCCGCTTGACGCGCGTTTGGATCGTGCGGTCCAGTTGTCGCTTGTCCAACTCCATCTCAAGCAGTTCGACCAGTCGTTGAAGCCGAGCCTGCGCCGAGAAGATTTCGAGCAAGCCTTGCTTGTCTTCAACAGAGATGCGGAGCTGCGAAGCGAGCGCGTCGGCCAGATGCGAAGCGTCCTGATTTCGCAAAGCAGTTTGCAAGGCATCTGTTTGCGCGTCGGGCGCAAGTCGCAGGTGCTGCTCGACGAGCTGATTAATTTTTTGAACGAGGGCTTCGACGCGCGGGCCTTCTTCTTTAACGACGGGGGTGCGGCGGACTAAAGCTGTGAACGCTCCGTTATCATTGTCAACGCGGACGGTCGTGGCGCGTTCACGACCCTCGACGACGACTTTGATCTGTCCGTTCTCCTGCCTCTGCGATTGCAGGATACGACCCAGAGTGCCGACGCCGTAAATCTGCTCAGGCGTCGGCTCGTCCACGCTCGCATCGTGCTGCGTGGCGAGAAAGATCGTGCGGTCACCTGCCAGGGCTTCTTCGAGCGCGCGGACAGAGCCGGGACGGCCAATCTTGAAAGCAACTTTGGTGAAAGGGAAAATGACGACATCGCGGATCGGAACCATCGGGTAACGCGCGAGGTCTGTAGGAGTGCGGTCTGAATATTCTTCCATAGTCTTGAATTTAACTCTGTATGCCTGCGTTTCAACTTGTAAAGAAGGGCGAGCCGATTATTCGCCGTCTCGCCCTCTTTTTTCGTCGAATTTATTCTAGACTATTTCGCGGGAACGCGCTACTGGATTAGTAGCTTGTCTCATGTAGGGTAAGCGGAAAAATTTTGCTACCAGCCGAGAAGCATCTGGTGCTACTCGTTATCAGGTGTGTTTCATCTCGGCGCACCTAATCGGTCTCACTCATCGCCGCTAGCTTGAGCCTCTAGATTCTCTGATTCCTTCAGGTTACTCTTTCTCTTCTTTCTTCGTTTTTTCCTTTTTGGTAGCAGAAGGGTCTTTTTGCTTTTAAGCTTCTTCGGCAGTTGTTGCAAGCTGCGCTTCGCTACGCTCCCAGGTTTCGCAGAACGGTTCTCGATTCTGTCGAGACCTCTCTTGGCGATAGATAATGTCACAGACGAGTGGCTCAAGGTTAAGACCTCTTCGAACGCGGCGCGCGCCTCATTCCACTTGCGGCCTCTACTCAGAATGCTGCCCAACGTGTTGAGAGACTTAGCCATCCCTTCACTATTTCGATGCTGCTTATTAAGCTTAATGCTGCGGCGCAACATCGAGATTGCTTCATCTCGATTCTTATTCTGGATGACGATTGCAAGGCTGTTAAGTAGTTGCGCCTCTCCACGCAAATTGCCGCGCTTGCGATCTATTGCGAGACTCTTCCGCAGGTACTCTTCGGCTTTAGCAGGATCTCCCTTTCTGAAAAGTTTCGAGAGACTTTGCAGCACCTGAGCCTGTCCGCGTAAATCCCCGGAGCGTTCGCGCAACTCCAGGCTCCGATTCAAATGCTTTTCGGCCTCTTGTGAATTTCGCAGTCCGATGAGTTTGCCCAGGCTGTGTTCTATCTCGGCCTGGTGCTGTAAGTCATTTAGCTCTCTGCCTATCTTGAGACTGTGAAGTAAGAGTTTCTCAGCTTCGGCAGTTTCCTTCTCGCTGATGGCCATCGCGATACTGTTGAGTACGTGCGCCTGCCCGCGACGGTCGCCGATCCGTTCCAAAATCGAAAGGCCGCGGGTGAGCACACTGTAGGCTTCATCGTCTCTTCCGAGACTATGATAAATCCTTCCCAGCAGATGCAGAGCTATCGCCGCTTCGACGCGCGTCTCCTTATCGTTAATCAGTTCCTTGATGCGATTAAAATGGGCCTCAGCGTCCTGCCAACGCTCTTCTTTGTAGGCCGTCATGCCTTGAAAAAAATCTGGCTCAATCGCATAGACGGGGAGCAAGCCTCGCTGCTCTTCTGCCAGAACCCCGAGGAGCCATTGGTCGCCCGTATGTCTGCCCGTGTAAGCCTTCCGGTAGAGGGTCAGTCCGCGCTCCCGATCAGTAACAGTGGCGTGATAAGCCAGCCCCACTGGTAGAGTTAAATAAGTGGGGATAGTATCCCCGGCTTTCTTTGGATCGGCCTTGCGCGCCACCTCCTCTAACGTCGCGTGCATCGTGATGGAGAGGTCGCGGTTCTGGTTAAGCTCTTGAAGTAAGAAGGCGCGCGCTGACGGCTCGAAGTGGTATTCGCTGTTGCGCTCAATGATGAAGTCGCAGGCGTGCAGGCAATCAATCACCTCTTCTGGCTGAAACTCCATCTCGCCGCACTTGCCGAGCAGGGTCAGCGCAATTTCGTCCGTCAAAGACACAGCGGCGCTCAACGCCGACATACCTTTGGCAACGCTATCAGGAGCTTCTTTTAGAAAAGCTGCCAGAGAGGCAGGAGGATCAATCATTAGTTCAATTCTTCAGTCTCAAGGTATTCACGACGAGCGCGCCGTGTAGCCTTGAAGGACTATAGTTCCAGTCGCTGAGCCAACTCTCAGCAAAAACTTGCGCCTTCTCAGGCGTAACCTGACGACGTGTGATTATATACTCAGCAACCTGCTGAAGCACCCGCGCGCGATCTACTGGATCATACTGAGCCGGCAGACGTATTTCGTAATCAAGTCTGGGCAAGGAATTTCCGTCAGGGAAACCTGCATCCTGCGTTTCATATGCGCAGAGCACCAGGAGGCCGGTGTCAACAAGCTCTTCCAGCCCCTCCTCCCACAGTTGATTCCAGAACCAACTGATGGTCTCTTCAGGCATCTTGTGATAACTGGCTAGTATAAAGGCGATGCGGTTAGTTTGCACTCGTGCCTTGATAGCCTTGATTATTTTATCTACGCGCCCTAGATTCCTGCGCTGGCTACGAATGGGGTCGGGCATCTCGTTGACGAAAACACCCGTCACTGCCATATCGCCGCCGACATCATTATCATTTAAGAACTCTCGCTTGGCCCGACTGTCGGCAATTTCCAGCTTCTGCTCAAGCTTGGCAAGAATGCCCTCCTCATAACGCGTCGTGTGATCTTCCGGGTCAAACTTCACGCACAGATTGCCCGGCTTAAGCTCCTTAATCCGATGCCGGATCAATTTTAAGAACGTATTGCAGGCGGAAGTCGGAAATCCTGTGACGATGACGATGCCACCCTGAGATGAGATGAAGGATGACATCTCATCCATCGGGCCATCCCAGTCAATTTCCGGCGCACCATAATTACTCATCCGAATCTCCCACCTTAATATCCTTAACGACGAAGTCGCCTCCCGTTTTGTTACCACTGAAACTGCGGTCCACGCCCTTGACGGCTACCTCTTCAGCACGGAAGTTCCCCTTGACCTCATTCTCATTAAATGCTTCTTTGGGTTTACCGGTTTTATCTTCGGGAGGTTTAGCACCGGACCGCCTGGATAGGGCAATGAGGACCGTGATTGCTATTGCGACCCCGATAGCCGCGCTGATAAGCCAGCGGTCTCGTGTGCTCAGTCCTTGCCACGCACTCGTGATCCAGTTCGAGATCAAGGTGCTAAGGACGCCAGCGACGACCGGCCAGATGATCTTATCTAACATATCTTCTCCGGTGGGTGAACAGACGCTTCATGCGGTTAACTTAGTTGGCTAAAAAACGAAAGAACAGTCAGGACTAGCGAGGCTAGTATGTGAAACCGATGAATGAAAGGCTTCATCAATAATGAGCTAGCAAGCGCAGACAACATACCCATCCAGAGAAGAGATGTCAATCCTTATTATCGGCTTGTCAAGGTCGTGTATCACAAGTGATGTTGGCTAATAATAGAGTGGCCATAGAGCGTTTCAAGCATTTTACTCTAAGCCCCATTTTCATTGGTTGATAATCACGGCGGTTGAATAAAGCCAAAGTTGGGCCAAATTCGATAACATCACTTCTGATACATGACCCCTACGTAAGCCACGGTAATGTCTCAGTTACAGTCGGAATGCTTTCGCTTAATCTCATTGCCCGTTTTTCAAATAGCGGTCAAACCAGCCTGTCAACCGGTTCAAATAATCAATGATATGTTTTTCCTCGCGGAAGCCATGACCTTCACGCGGATAAACGACAAACTCGGCTTCCACGCCATAACGTTTCAAGCCGCGATAGAACTGTTGGCTTTGCCCGATAGGGTCAACCACATCTGCTTCGCCCTGTAAAATCAGCGTCGGCGTTTTCGCCATCTTGACGAAAGTTATCGGCGAGTTTTTTTGAAAGGCGGAAAGATTTTCGTAGGGTGTGCCGTAAAACCATTCGTCGTAAGTCGGATCATCTTCCGTTCCGAACTCGGCTGCTAAATCCGAAAGACCAGCGCCCGCCACAGCCGCCTTGAAGCGATTGGTCTGCGTCACGGTCCACATCGCCATGAAACCGCCGTAGGACCAACCGCCGATGCCGAGTCTATTTTCGTCCGCCACGCCGCGCCGGACGACTTCATCCACGCCAGCTAAAATATCTTTGAAATCCCCGCCTCCCCAATCGCCGCGATTCGCGGCTAAAAACTGCCAGCCGTAGACGGTCGAGCCGCGCACATTAGGTAATAAAACTGCGTAACCATGTGAGACTAGAAGTTGCGTCCACGCGCTGTAATGCGAGTTGAAAGCATCTGCCCAGCGACCAGTTGGCCCACCGTGAACGAGAACTATCAGAGGCACTCGTGCGCCTTCCTTAAAATCACGCGGCTTGAAAAGTTCGGCTTCAATCTTAAGGCCGTCGAAACTTTTATACTCAAGCATCTCCGGCTCTACGAGTCCGAGCTTGCGAAACTCCTCGTTGAAGTTCGTCACTTGTGCGAAATGCCCGCGCGTGTCGCCGACCCAGAGTTCGCGTGGATTCTTCACTGTTTGCCCGACAAGCGCCAGCGTTCCTGATTTGTGCGCGTCAAAACTTAGCGGGTTCGTCTCCAGGCCGGAAACAATTGTCGCTTTGCCATCCGTGGTAATGCGATAGAGCACTGTCTTAAAGCCCATTTCGACCTGCGCCAGGATTGAGCCGTCAGGAGTCCAAACGTAATTTTCAACGGCGCGGTCTATTGCCGTCGCAGTCAGATTGCGTGGCTCGCCGCCCGCGATTGACTGCACGAAGAGGTCGTGTCCAATAGGGCTTTCGACGCGCCCATTGATGTAAGCGATACTTTTGCCATCGGGCGAAATTTTCAGATCGCCGAACTGTCCGCGCGGCGCGAACATCTCGTGCAGCTCATTGTTCTGACTTGAACTAATGTCCAGCGAGTAAATCCGATTCGTGAATCGTTCGGGCGAATATTTGTCTGTCGCCGTGACTACAAACCCGTTGCCCGAAGGCAGCCAGCCAAATTCTGAAACTTTCCATTTCCCATTCGTCAGTTGCCGCGTCTGCCGTGTAGCAATGTCAATCATCCACAGACGCGTCGGCTTATCATCCTTATCAACCACGCGGGCGTCATCTTTTGCTTCCTGTTTTTTGTTCTCATCATCGGTTGCAGGCTCTGTGGCCGTGAAAGCGATACGAAGGCCATCAGGCGACCAGGCGAGAGATTCGATGCCACTTTTGCCATCGGTCAACTTCATGGCTTCGCCGCCATCCATGGCCAGCAGATAAATCTGTGTTGAGCCATCGCGGTTCGAGAGGAAGGCAAGCGTTTGCCCATTGGGTGACCAGCGCGGACTGTAATCCCTCTTCGTCGCGGTCGTAAAGCGTTTGAGGTCGCGCGTCCGTGTATTAAAAATCCAGATGTTGGAACTACGTGTCGCACCCTTCGGCGGTTCGGCAACGGTGAAGGCGACCCGTTCACCATCGGGCGAAATCTGCACTTCACTAAGCCCACGCTGTTCCACAATCTGCTCCGGCTTGAGCGGCGCGTTCGCGGTCTGCGCCGCGCAGGTGAATGCCAAGCTGACAAGCGCAAGCAACGTCGGGAAGACTGTCTTTTTCATCAGGGTGTCTTGATAGGCAGGCTCATAACGAATGGGGACATAAACCTCAACGCGAATTCTTGGAGCGAAGCTGGGCAAGGCGCTTCTTCCTCCATTCGGCAATATTCTTCAGCCGACGACGAAACTCGGCATCCGAGACCTCTGCCTTCTGAGGTTTCTTGGCAGATACAGGCGGCACGACTTGATATTTGTTCTTCATAACCAGCTTGGTGAATTATGTTCTGAGTACGATTTTATATCAAGATAATTGGGCGGAGTCATTAATGTTTCAGTCACGATTTAATTCTGTTCGTTCGGCAGCATAGCCTTTGCTGTTAGAATCTATACTCATGTCACACAAAAAGCGGAATGGAAGATGAAAAGCGTACTCTTCATCTTCCATTCTATAATTTTAAATTCTTTACGCTGCCGCGCCATCAACGCCCGTCAAGCCTTCGCCCGGAATGGCTCGGCGACGCTCGACCATCTCTGAGGTGATGACGAATTCCTTGATGCGCTTCTGCGAAGGCAGGGTGTACATGGCGTCGAGCAAGAGTTCTTCCAAAATCATCATCAAACCGCGTGCGCCGACTTTGCGTTCGACCGCTTGACGGGCGACCGCTTTGAGGGCATCGTCCGTGAATTTCAGTTTGACGTTGTCGAAGTCGAACTTCTTTTGATACTGCTTGACGAGAGCGTTCTTCGGCTCGGTCAGAATCTTGATGAGCGCGCCCTCGTCCAGTTCGTGCAGAACGCCGCAGACCGGAAGACGACCGACGAACTCTGGAATCAATCCGTAGCGCACGAGGTCTTCGGGCTGGACCTGCGCGAAGGCTTCGGCGTGACGATTCCTGCCGGATTTGATCTCCGCATGGAAGCCCATAGACTTGTTGCGCATGCGACGTTCGATGACTTTCTCAAGTCCGACGAACGCGCCGCCGCAGATAAAGAGAATGTTGGTCGTGTCAACGGGGAAGAACTCTTGGTGCGGATGCTTGCGTCCGCCCTGCGGCGGAACGTTGGCAACCGTCCCTTCCAAAATTTTCAGCAGAGCCTGCTGCACGCCCTCTCCTGAAACGTCGCGCGTGATCGAAGGGTTCTCGTCCTTACGGCAAATCTTGTCAACCTCGTCAATGTAGATGATGCCCTGCTGTGCGCGCTCGACATCGCCGTTCGCTGCCTGCAAGAGTTTGAGGATAATGTTCTCGACATCCTCGCCGACGTAACCGGCTTCGGTCAAAGTCGTCGCGTCAACGATGGTGAAGGGAACTGAGAGCATGCGCGCGAGCGTCTGCGCGAGCAGTGTCTTGCCCGTTCCCGTCGGGCCGATCAAGAGGATGTTGGATTTTTGAATCTCGACATCCGTGCGACGGCGCGCCATCTCGATGCGCTTGTAGTGTTGATAGACGGCGACGGCCAGGCGCTTCTTCGTCTCTTCCTGCCCGATGACATATTCATCGAGGAAGTTCTTAATCTCGCCGGGCTTCGGCAGAGGCGGGCGCGTAGCCACACTTTCGGCCTGCTGGTCGTCAGTGATGATCTCGTTGCAGATGTCTATACACTCGTTGCAAATATAGACGGTGGGGCCTGCAATGAGCTTTTTGACTTCGTTCTGCGATTTGCCACAGAACGAACAGCGCAGCGTGTCATCGGTTCGTCGTACCATAGGCGTCTGGGGAACTCCGTGTGATTTCTTTTGAGTCTCTGGTTATTCGGGAGAAGATGCGGGCGTGCCTGGAATGTCAGCGTCCGCCATGACTTGATTGCAAATCTCTACACACTCGTCGCAGATGAAAACATTTGGCCCCGCGACGAGTTTCTTCACTTCATGCTCTGACTTGCCACAGAATGAGCAGCGCAGCACGTGTTTCATCCTGCGAGTTAAAAGCCTCAACGGTGACTCTGTTCCGGTTCTGAAGCGCATCGCTTTAAGAAATTATGAATTCTGAGTTTTGAATGTTGAATTAAAGACACCTGTTTTCAATTCAAAATTCAAAACTCATAACTCAGAATTTATTCCCGGTGCGTAATCACTTCGTCAATCAGGCCATACTCTTTGGCCTGCATGGCGGACATAATCTTGTCGCGCTCGACATCACGCTCGACGTTCTCGTAAGACTGTCCCGTGTGCTTGGCGATAATCTGTGAGGTCAACTCTCTCATGCGCAGGATTTCTTCAGCCTGAATGCGGATGTCTGTGGCCTGGCCCTGCGAGCCGCCCGAAGGCTGATGAATCAGGATGCGCGAGTTCGGAAGCGCAAAGCGTTTGCCTTTCGCGCCCGCTGTCAAAAGGAGCGCCGCCATCGAAGCGCACTGGCCCACACAGATCGTCGCCACATCTGGACGAATGAACTGCATCGTGTCGTAGATCGCCATCCCGGAAGTGATCGAGCCGCCGGGACTATTGATATAGAGCCAGATGTCTTTCTCCGGGTCTTCCGCTTCGAGGAAGAGAAGCTGCGCGACGATCAGATTCGCAATCGTATCGTCAATCGGCGTGCCTATGAAAATCAGATTGTCTTTCAAAAGACGCGAGTAAATGTCAAAGGCGCGTTCACCACGCGACGTTTGCTCGACGACCATCGGGACTAGCATATTAACTCCGAATCTCTTTAATGGTTAAAGTGACAAGAGAAACGCTCGACAAGTTTTCAAGCTTCTGACGAAGAAGACTGTGCATGCTGTTCGTCGTCGCCCGCCTTCTTCGGTTCCGTTTGCTCTGTGCTTGCGGTGTTTTCTTGAGTTGCGCTCGCTTCTTCTTCCAAGCTCTCTTCGCGCCACTCTTCATCCGTCACGCGCGCATTGTTGACAATCAGGTCAAGCGCTTTGCGGTTGCGCAACCTATCGGCGATGCTAGTAGTGCCTCCTTGCTTTGTCAAGGCAGCACGCACTTGTTCAGGCGCTTGACGCGAACTCATTGCGAGTTCGTTAATCTCCGCTTCAATCTCTTCATCGCTGACTTCGATTTGTTCAGCGTCGGCGATCTTTTCCAGAAGCATTGAACCGCGCACGTCGAAGTCCGCTTGCTCCCTGAGAGAGTCGCGCACGCCCTCCCAGTTGATGTTCTCGCCACGCGGGTCCATCCCGCGCCCGATCATGTCACGCACGGCAGCTTCCAAACGATGATTCGCCTGATGCTCGCGCAAAGTTTCGGGCACTTCAAACGGGTGCGCCTCGACGAGTTTCTTCATCACTTCGCTGCGCAAGCGGTTTTCAGACTCCATGCCAGCGCGCTTCTGCAAATCCTCTTTCACCTTCTCGCGCAAATTGGCGAGAGACTCGAACTCTTCGTTCAAGCTCTTCGCCCATTCGTCGTCCAGCTCAGGCAATTCTTTGCGGCGCACTGCCGTGACGGTCGCCGTGTACTCGACTTTTTTACCGGCCAAACCTTTCGACGTGAAATCCTCCGGGTAAACAACCGCGAACGTCTTCACGTCATCGGCCTTGACGCCCATCAGATTATCCGTGAACTCCTGTTGCACGCCAGCTCCGCCAAGCTCTACGTCCACGTCATCAACATTGATGTCCTCTTCCTCGGGCGTCTCAACAAATTTGCCGTGAAAGTTCACGGTCACGATGTCACCGGCTTGTGCGCCGCGATCTTCAACAGGTTGAAGAGACGCGGATGTCTCGCGCAAGCCTTCGATGACGCGCTCGACATCCTCGTCATTGACGGGACGCACGCGCCGCGCCGCCTCCAGTCCTTTGTATTCGCCGAGCGCGACATCAGGCAAGACTTCGACGTGAACATGCAAAGAGATTGGCTCTGCACCGATTTTGTTCAAGGCATCTGTATTGTCCAGATGAAGCTCAGGCTCACCGATAGCTTCCAATGCGTGCTCCTTGATCGCATCCTGCACGGCCTGTGGCACTAGCTCCTGCAAGACATCCGAGCGAATCTTATCTTTGAAGCGCGTGCGCACAACGGAGCGCGGCGCATGGCCCGGACGAAAGCCGGGCACGGTCGCGTACTGTGCGTACTGGTCGCTGATGCGGTCGTAAGCGGCGCGCACCTGGTCCGCCTCGATCTCAATCTTGATCTCCTTGCGTGTCGGAGACAGGTTAATCAATTCGGTCTTCATAAAATTTGAAGCCCGCTCAGGCGCGCAAGAATGAGCCGAACGGGCATCCCTTCATTGAATAAAATTATGCGAACAATTTATCTAACTCTGAAAATTTTTGGTGCGAAAGGGGGGACTCGAACCCCCACCCCTCTCGGGACGAGCTTCTAAGACTCGCGCGTCTGCCATTTCGCCACTTTCGCACGCCGACTATCGGAAACGAAATTACCTGTCAAAGAATATCACACGACTTTATTTCAGTCACATGACCTTTAAGAGTAAGAACGCGCGAGATTAAAGGATTTATATGCGCCTGTCTAGCGGACACAAATAAGGGTAATGGTTCAGTTTCGAAGCAATTTCACCACAGAGGACACAGAGGACACAGAGAATTAGAAGAGAGGGAAAGCAATCTTAAATTTGAGATTTCAGATTTGAAATCTAATCTTCTTTATATCTTCCTCTGTGTCCTCTGTGGTGAACTGTTCGCTCTAACTCTCGACCCTGCCCTTAATTAATTTGAGCAGAAGAAATGCCGGGTAACTTGCCGCGAGCAACACGAGAACATAGATGCCATCCTGCGGATCATCCATGACCGCGCCAACGAGAAAAGCGATTGAGCCTAAGAGAAGGAGAATGGTCGTGAAGGGATAGCCCCAGGCGCGATAAGGGCGCGGGCGGTCTGGTTCTCGGCGGCGGAGGATGATGACGGAGAGAAATGTGACGGCGTAGTTGATGACGAAGAAGAAGGCGAGGATGGTGAAGACCTTCTCAAGTTTTTTGCTAAAAATAATAAAGAGCAGAGCCGCGAGCGTGCTTAAAAGAAGCGTGACGACGGGCGTTCCGCCGCGATTAACTTTCAAGACTTTTTCCGAGACCAGCCCGTCACGGCTCATCGCAAACATGATGCGCGGCGCGATCATGCTGTTGGCGTTGACCGTGCTCAGCATCGAAACGGTCGCCAGCGCGGCGATGATGGTCCCGCCGTAATGACCGAAGATTGCGCTCGCCGCCACGCCGATGGCCAGCTTCTGGCCTGTAATCTCAGAGAGCGGCAGAACGTAGATGAGCGCCAGATTAACCAGCAGATAAATTCCTGTGACTAGAAACATGCTGCCAATCATCGAGCGCGGGATATTGCGTTGAGGGTCGCGCACCTCTTCGCCGAAATAGATGACGTTGTACCAGCCATCATAAGTGTAGATGACGCCCTGCAAGGCTTTAATCATTCCACTGAAGAGCGCAAACGAGACCAACATGTTGGTCGAAGCCGATTGTGCGCTCGTCTCAACAGCGGGCTGCCTGTTGCCCAGAATGAAACAGGCCACGACCAGTGTGAGAAACGCCAGAGCTTTCAGGAGACTTGTTATCTCCTGAGCGCGCCCGCCCCAGCGAACTCCGAGCCATTGCAAAACAGCAAAGGCTGTGACAGCGAAGAGCGCGATTGCCACGTCAAGCCCTGCGAGAGAGGGAAAGAGCGCAATCGTGTATTCGCTGAAGACGAGCGCGATGGCTGCGGTTGTGCCGCATGTTGAAAGCCAATCGCTCCAACCGATGACGAAGCCCGCATAGGGTCCTAACGAGCGGCGAGCGTAAACATAGAAGCCGCCGTCACGCGGGAGCATCGCGCCGAGTTCCGCGACATTGATCGTCCCTAAGAGCGCATACAATCCACCAATCAACCAGACGCCGATGAAGAGCAAAGGGCGCGGCAGTTGCTCTGCGACCTCGCCCGGCGTGCGCAGGATGCCCATGCCGATGACGCCGCCGATGGTGACGGCGAGGCCGAACAAGACGCCCAGCACGCGCAGCAGGCGACCGCGCGAATGATTTGCTGGCAATATGGCTTCCGTTGAAACGGTCTCCATCCGAGTTGCTCTCTCTAAAGAGTGCGCGTCACTTTCGAGAGCGAGCGCGGCGCGTCAGGGTCTAAGCCTTTCGCGGCGGCGAGAAGCGCGGCGAAGAGTTGTCCGGGAATGATGTAGGGGATGGGCGCGAGGAATTCATCAATCTCGCCCGGCATCATGATGGCGCGAGAACAGAAGCGCGCGCCTTCGCGGTCGGCTGTAATCACAAGTGTATCCGCGCGCAACTCTCTGAGTCGCTCCAGCAGCTCTTTGACGCTGCCGAGCATCACGCCCGGCGGAGCGAAGAGAAAGACTGGAAAGTGACGCTCGACCATCGCCAATGGACCATGCAGAAAATCCGCCGAAGAGAAACGCTCGGCGACGACGTAGCAGGTCTCCATCAACTTCAAGGCAAGCTCATAAGCGTTGGCATAAATTAGTCCGCGCCCGACGACGACGCAGTTTTCCATGAAGACATAACGCTCGACCAATCTGCTAATCAGAGACTTCTGTTCGAGAGCGAGCGCGGCAAACTCTGGAATCTTTTCGTAAGCGAGAGCCGCGCCGCCATCAGAGAGAGCAGCGGCGAGCATGTAGAAGAGCAGCATCTGTCCGGTGTAAGTCTTCGTCGCGGCGACTGAGCGTTCGCGCCCGCCGTGCATCAGGAGAGTTTCATCCACGAGCTTGGTCATCGAAGACGCGGCCTCGTTTGTGATGCCGACCGTATAGGCTCCGCATGAGCGCGCGTTCTCAAGCACGCGGTTGATGTCTTCGCCTTCCCCGGATTGCGAGACGCCAATGACGAGCGCGCGCGCGAGCTTTAGTTTCGCGTTGTAGATTGTGTGGACCGACGGCGCGGCGAGCGAGACTGGAATGCCAGTCGTGATCTCAAGCAGGTAGCGACCGAAGAGGGCGGCGTTGTCTGAGCTGCCGCGCGCGACCAGCACAATTAAGTCAACGCCGCGCTCTTTGAGAAACTCGCCAAGACGCGCGACCTTTGCTTTCTCTTCACGAATCGTTTTCTCAAGCGCCGCAGGCTGCTCGGCGATCTCCTGAAGCATTAAGGACAAGGCGGTAAACCTCTTGAAAGTAACAAAAGATGCTTAACCACAGAGGACACAGAGGAACACAGAGGATTAAAGAGAGAAAAGCAATCTCAGATTTGAGATTCGAGATTTCAAATTCGTCCTCTGTGTCCTCTGTGCCCTCTGTGGTTAAAATTTCAAACACTTTCAATAGAAACTTAATTCGGAATGTTGTTGACACTAAGCAGTTACCGTGATAGTTCTCTCGCGTCCGAGACACAATAGTGAAAAGAGACGGCGAGCGCAATAGATTCATTCTGAGGTGGAGCGAGATGGAACGAGCAGGCGAAGTTGACAAGGGCGCGCTTTCGGGGCGCATGTTGTCGCTGGATGTGTTTCGCGGAATCACTATCGCGGGCATGGTTCTCGTCAACAATCCGGGCACGTGGAGCAGCATCTACTGGCCGCTCGAACACGCGGAGTGGAACGGTTGGACGCCGACCGATTTAATCTTTCCATTCTTTCTCTTCATCGTCGGCATCTCCACCACACTGGCTTTCGCGCGCCGCGTCGCACAGGGAGACAACCAGGCAGACCTTTTGAAAAAAGTTTTCAAGCGCGCTGCTATCATCTTCGGTCTCGGCCTGCTGCTCAACGGCTTTCCTTACTATCATCTCGCGGACATTCGCATCGCAGGTGTCTTGCAGAGAATCGCTGTCTGCTACCTCATCGCCTCGATCATCTTCATTAAGACGAACTGGCGGACGCAGGCCATCATCGCGGGCGCGCTGCTTTTAATCTACTGGTTCCTGATGACAGTCGTGCCTGTGCTTATTTTTGGCGCAGCGGATTTGAGCAAGGAAGGGAATCTTGCGGCGCACGTTGACCGCTGGCTACTGGGGCCGCACATCTGGAAGGGCGGAGTGGTTTACGACCCGGAAGGTTTATTGAGCACGATACCTGCGATTGCGACGACGCTCTGCGGCATCCTGACCGGACACTGGCTGCGCTCAAGGCGTTCACAACTTGAAAAGGTCGGAGGACTTTTCTTCGCCGGAGCTTGTGCGGTTGTCGTCGGGTGGGCCTGGCACTTCTTCTTCCCGATTAACAAATCTCTCTGGACAAGCTCGTATGTCGTCTTTACTGCCGGAATGGCTCTGGAGCTTTTAGCCGTCTGCTACTGGTTGGTTGACATCAAAGGCTACAAGCGTTGGTCCAAGCCTTTCGTCATCTTCGGCGTCAATGCTCTCGCGCTCTTCGTCTTCTCAGGACTGCTCGCGCGCTTGATGGGAATAATCAAGCTGCCAAGCGGCGACGGCAAATCAATC
>Ga0182001_10000105_pt1 | contig 19916 bp, 23 predicted proteins | sample BulsoiFelSFmetaG_FD_120485 | JGI IMG/M metagenome (GOLD analysis project Ga0182001, IMG submission 120485) | Bulk soil microbial communities from Mexico - San Felipe (SF) metaG | ecosystem: Environmental > Terrestrial > Soil > Agricultural land | place: Mexico: San Luis Potosi | collected... | reverse complement strand
GTTGACCTCGGCAGCTATTCGAGCCGCGTCACGCTGATGACGGGCAATGCCGCGATTCAGGCGGCAGAGCGTGCGCGCGAACTGTTGACGATGGCCGTCGCCGAAAAGTTGAGCGTTCCGATTGAGAATCTTTCATTGGCAAACCGCCGCGTCTTCGATGTGGAGAATCCAGAGGTGGGCGTCACCTTCGCCGAAGCGGTCGTGCTCGCCGAATCCAAGTTCGGCACCATCGGCACGGTCGGTTCTTACACACCGCCGCGCTCGCCCGGACGTTACAAAGGCGCAGGCGTCGGTCCATCGCCCGCTTACAGTTATTCGGCGGCTGTCGTCGAAGTTGATGTGGATGCGGCGACAGGCATCATCTCGGTCGAGCGCGTCTATATCGGCCACGACATAGGCAAGAGCATCAACCCCGCGCTCGTCATGGGACAGGTCGAAGGCTCAGTCTATATGGGCCTGGGCGAAGCCTTGATGGAAGAGATGACCTATCGCGCGAACCGCAATGTCGTGCATAAGTTTCCGAGCTTACTTGAATACAAGAGTCCGACGACGCTTGAGATGTGCGATGTCATCACTTACTTGATCGAGGACGCAGACCCGAACGGCCCGTTCGGCGCAAAAGAGGTGGGCCAGGGGCCTCTGCTCCCGATCATGCCTGCCGTCGCCAACGCCGTGTACGATGCCGTCGGCGTTCGCATAGACGAAGTACCCATCACGCCCGAAAAAGTCTTGACCGCGCTCCGCGGCAAAGCCAAAGGCAAAGATGCTCGCTTCGGTCCGAAGTCCGTGCCCGAAGTCGAATGGCCTCAGCCGTTGAAAGTCTTGACACCGGAAGAAGGCGGAGATGGCAAAGAGATGCCGCGCGTGGCTGTGCATTCATGAAATGCGTGGTAGGAAGAGGCTTCAACTGTGCGATTCGAGTGGGATGATGAAAAGGCAGTCGTCAATTTAGAGAAGCACCGTGTTAGCTTCGGGGAAGCTACGGAAGTCTTTTATGATCCTAATGCGCTAGAAGGCGAGGATGCAGAACATTCGCTTGATGAGGCACGCTTTTTCATCATTGGATATTCAATCAAACGTATCTTGTACGTCGTCTTTGTCGAACGACATGGCAACGTGATCCGGATTATCTCGGCACGACCGCCGACACCGGCTGAAAGGAAGTTATATGAAGAACAAGAAGGACGAGAAATCAGAAAATAAAACTGAAGAGGTCGAGCTTGTAGTCACAGAGGAAGACTATCAGGCAGGCTTAAAGCGAGGCTGGACCGACGATGACATGCTCAGGCCGGGACGTTACAAGCTAAAGCGCGGCGGATTTCTTGCGCGCCACCCTGAGTTGAAGATCAAAGATAAAAAGATGGCCTAACGCGAAAGCAAAAGCAGAAAGCGGAGATTATAAAGATGCCGCGCGTGGCCGTGCATTCGTGATTGCCTAAATCAAAAGAGGCGCGAATGATATTTGAATGGGATGACCAGAAAGCAATAGAGAATCTTGCAAAGCATGGAGTTAGCTTCGGAGAGGCTACCGAGGTCTTCTATGATCCTAATGCCCTTGAAGACTTTGATGCCAGCCACTCTTTAGATGAATCACGTTTTGTTATCATTGGATTGTCAACCCGGCGATTATTGTATGTGGTTTATGCGGAACGCACCACTGACATTGTCCGAATAATCTCTGCGCGGAAAGCGAGCAAGTATGAGCAAAGATTCTACGAACGAACAAGAACTATCAACTTCTAGACCTTTCGTCTTTACCGTCATTGAAGATGACGGCGTGAACGTCATTATCGAAGTGTCGGAAGAAGACTACAAAGCCGATCTAGCCGCTGGGATTGATGAAGAAGCCACAATGAAACCCGGTCGCTACAAATTCAAGCGCGGCGGCTTCCTTGAGCGACACCCAGAATTGAAAATCAAAGACAGGAAGCGAGCGTAGCGCATGAATCCTGGAATATTTTTGATTCAGCCAGACGGCGAGCTTGTTGAAATGAACGAGCAGCCCTATGACTCCGAAGACTTGCTTCAGAGGCTGCTGGCGAAATACCCGTCGCTGCTTGCAGGCAACCAAATAGACTCGCAATCGCCTAGGAAATGGCTGTTCATCGAACGCGAGGCCGGAGTGCCATCCACCGAAGGTGGCGGCGGTCGTTGGTCAGTAGATCATTTGTTTTTGGATCAGGATGCTATCCCAACAATCGTCGAAGTTAAGCGAAGCAGCGATACGCGCATTCGGCGCGAAGTCGTCGGTCAGATGCTGGACTATGCTGCGAACGCGGTCGTTTACTGGCCTGTTGATCGGTTGCGAGAAAGATTCGCGAAGACTCATGGCGAATCAGCAGATGAAAAGCTAAACGAATTCCTAGGGGGAGAACGTGAGCCAGAGGAGTTTTGGCAACTGGCAAGTAAGAATCTGCAAGACCGAAACATCAGACTTCTTTTCGTAGCTGATGAAATTCCCGCCGAGCTTCAACGCATAGTCGAGTTTCTGAATGAGCAGATGAATCAAACAGAAGTTCTAGCCGTTGAGATCAAGCAGTTTGTTGGACGCGGACAAACCGGCTTGGTCCCGAGGGTCATTGGTCAGACGGCTGAGGCTCAGGTGAAGAAATCGGCGACGACTCCTGCTCCAGCGACAGTTGACGAAATTATTGGAGCACTACGAGGAAGGTCAGCCCTCGAAGCCGAAATCGGACAGCGCATAGTCGAATGGTCTAGGCAATATTTTCTTCCGTATTGCCGACAAACGCAATTTCGGCTTGATCTAAAGAATAGCTCTACAGGATTTCACCCTATTGCGGTCGACAAATACGGGAACGTTTGGACTTATGACAAACACATTCGGAAGACGCGACCGTTTGATATCGCCGAAAATTGGCTTGAGTTCAAGCGTCGAATAGATGCAATCCCCGGAGTGAACTTTAAGGAGCGGGAGGCGGATTCCTGGGCTAAGCTCTCGGCTTTTGCGAATGGTGATGCTTTGGATTTTTTCTGGAAGTTATTGCCTGGTCAACTGAGATGGTGAAAACGGCTTACAATGAAACTCGCTCGCCGATTACAACACAATCTGTACAATCATGATGCGACTTCCGAGGTTTCAATACCTCATACCTAAAACGATTTCCGATGCGGTGAAGATGATGGGCGATGCTGGGCCTGAGGGGCAGTTCGTGGCCGGAGGGACAGACCTCTACCCGAACATGAAGCGGAGGCAGCAGACGCCGCAGACTGTTATCTCTGTCACGAGATTAAAAGAACTGAATCAGATTACTGGTGATGGGCAAAGCGGACTCAGGATAGGCGCGGGCGTTTCTTTGACGGATGTCTGCGACGACCGAGTCATCAATCGCGATTATCCTTTCGTCGCTCAAGCGGCGCGGACGATCTCGACGCCTATCTTAAGGAACATGGGGACGATTGGCGGCAACCTTCTGCTGGATACGCGCTGCAACTACTATGACCAGAATTACGAGTGGCGCAAGGGTATAAATTTTTGCATGAAGAAGGACGGCGACATCTGCTGGGTCGCGCCCGGAAGCAAGAAGTGCTGGGCTGTGCAATCCTCAGACCTTGTGCCTTTGATGGTGGCTGTGGGCGCGAAACTCAAGCTCGTCTCAACACTCGGCGAGCGCATGGTTGAAGCCGCAGGTCTTTACAACAACGACGGAATTGATTACCTGCACAAAAGGACGGACGAGTTGTTGACGGAGATTCACTTGCCGCCCACAAACGGCTGGCGCGCGACCTACAAGAAGCTTCGCAGGCGCGGCGCGTTCGACTTTCCGGTGCTTGGCGTTGCGGCGCGGCTCGATGTGAGCGCGGACGGAACTGTGAAAGATGCGAGACTCGTCCTGGGTGGCATCGCGCCTGCGCCTATCGAAGTCAAGGAAGCCGAAGCGGCTTTGATCGGCGCGCCGTTAGATGAAGAACGCATGCAGATGGCGGCTGAGAGATGTTATCAAAAGGCGCGTCCTTTGGATAACACGGATTTCGTCATGAACTGGCGCAAGCAGATGGCGCGTCCCTTCGTCCTGCGCGCATTGCAAGAGTTACGAGAACTGCAATAAGGCATCTGACATTTAATTAGTAGAGAGGTGCAGGAGACAACTCTTAAACCTAAAATGGCTTTCCGTTTTCTCCGGTGAGCATCAATGCAATCCATGTAGAGTGCAGTCGGAAAATTAGAAGCATTACAAGGTAGCTCAAACCCCGTTCGAGAGGAAACCAGATGAGAAAATTTTCAGTCATTACTTTGTCAGCGATATTCATGTGCCTCTGCGCGCTAGTGCTCCCTCGCGCCTCTGCTGTTCTCGCTGAGCAGAATCGAGCAAAGACTGCTTTGAAAAGTAAGTTCTTTCAGCTTGACTTTGCGCTTTTTCCAGATGACCCGGAGGCCACGTTTGAAGGCGCGCGAGTGGTGCATAACGTCACGGTTGACGGTAAAAAGGGAATGCGCATTCACGCCAAGTTCAGGGTGAGATACGGCTATAACGTTCCCTGTCGAATAATCGCTTACTTTTTTGATGCTGACGGAACTCCGCTCGAAGCTGCCGATAAAAAGTACAGCACAGACAAGGGCAAGGTCAGCGCTTCCACACTTTTTACCCCGAAGTATGATCCGGCAGTCTATAACGATTTGCAGATTTTCATGCCCTATGAGGCGCTCAATATGGAAGAAGGCGACGAGTATAATCTGAAGTTCTACTTAGCCCTGTATGATAACGATGGAAAGCGTTTCTTTGGGAAATCCGGTTGGTATCCCTTTCGCCTAACAATGCCTTGAATAAACTTGAATCGTGAATCGTAAATCGTGATGAGAGAAAGCAAGCTTCTTTCTTGTCACGATTCATGATTCACGATTCACGTCTTTTACAAACCGTCTCTGCACCTTCCAGACAGATGAGTATCGCCGCCGTTCTTTTAGCAGCCGGACAGAGCAGACGCATGGGCGCGTTTAAGCCCTTGCTTCCTTTCGGCGGGCGTTCGGTTGCCGAAGCGTGCGTCAACAATCTGCTGGCAGGCGGAGTCGAAGAGATCGTCTGTGTTGTCGGTCATCGCGGCGCTGAGGTACGAGAACAATTGGAGCAGCTTCCCATCCGCTTCGCGGTCAATGACGATGCGGAGAGTGAGATGGGAGTTTCAATCGGGCGGGGCATCGAACAGGTTTCAGCCGATGCGGAAGCAGTCTTCATCGCGCTCGTGGACCAACCGGCCATTCCACCCGAAGTGATAGGCTTTCTCATCGCGGAGCGCGCGCGAAAGGGGGCGCGTCTCGTCGTCCCTGTTTATGAAGGACGCGGCGGACATCCGGTTCTGATTGATTTGATGTTCCGCAAAGAGTTAATGAATCTTGACCCGCAGCGGGGACTGCGCGCTCTGTTCGATGCTCATCGTGAAGAGGTCTTGCGCCTGCCGGTCTCTTCGCCATACGTTGCGCGCGACATGGATCGGTGGGATGATTACCGCGCGCTTTACCTTGAAATCTTCGGGACTGAGCCGGGGAACAGTAGGCAGTAGGCAGTGGGCAGTTGGCAGTAAGCTGTAGCTCGTTGAATGAAGGGTTAGCAATAAAACATTAAGCTTATCAACCCTTAACTCTCTGCCAACCGCCAACTAATTCCGCCAAAGGCTCATCTAAAGCTTGGTTATGAAACGCCTCTCCAAACATTTCAGACGCGCGGGCGACGGCGGCAAGAGGGCTGGCGAGCGCTTGCGGACTGGGCCGGAGGGCGAAAAGGAGAAACAGATGTTTCTAAGAAGTCGCAAGGCTGTGGCCGCCGCGACGCTTTCCCTTGTGCTTCCGCTCTCGTCTTCCGCTTTTATTTCGCGGAAGGCGACAAACGCCCCGCAGGCCATAGAATTTTCCCTGCGCTCAATTGATGGGCAGACCGTCTCAAGCACAAGCTTGCATGGCGAGGTCGCCGTGCTCGCTTTCGGCGCAAGCTGGCTGCCGCTCTCGCGCACACAGCTTCAAGGAGTGCGTAAGCTCGCAGACAAGTATAGCGAGCAGGGTGTCGTGGTTTACTGGGTCAGCACGGATTCGGAATCGCCCAAGTCCCGTAACTATGCGACGGACGAGCAACTGCGCGCCTTCTCGAAAAAGTACGGGTTGAACGTGACGGTCTTACGCGATCCTGATGGGAAGGTCTCTCGCCAATTCAACGTTGACCAGCTTCCCGCGATTGTGATTTTAGATAAGCAAGGAAAGGCCGGGACGCCAATCGGCGGCCTTGACCCCGAAGGCGATCTCGTCAAACAACTGGAAGGCCCACTCGGAGAAATTCTGGGCAAACAGTAGCAAAGCAAGGATGAAGGCGGCAACGATGAAAGATTAGCTGGTTACGTTTCTTCTTTCCTTTCATCCTTCATCCTTGCTCTTCATCAACCTGTAAACCAACCTGATAGGCAGCCCGACTATGTTCCAGTAATCGCCCTGTATCTCTTCAATAAAGAGTGAGGCGCGTCCCTGAATGGCGTAAGCTCCGGCCTTGTCTGTGGGTTCGCCGCTCTGGATATACCAATCAATCTCTTCAGCGGACATCTCTGAGAAGCGCACCTGAGTTCTTTCATAAGCGACCGCTCGTCTATCATTTCTTGCCAGAGCGACTCCGGTCAGAACATCGTGCCACCTGCCGCTCAAGAGACCGAGCATGCGCCGCGCTTCCCGGTCATCCTGAGGCTTTTCCAGAATCTGCGAGTCAACGACGACCGTTGTGTCCGCCGCGAGCACAAGCGCGTTCGGATGGAGCCGTGCCGCTGCTTCGGCCTTCCCCAGGGCGAGGCGCTGCACGGCGTCCTCAGCCTTCTCTCCCGTTCGCATCGTCTCGTCAATGTTTGCGGCCCAGGTCTCGAATGACCAGCCGACGGCGCGCAAGATTGCGGCGCGGCGCGGGCTTGCGGAAGCCAGCAACAGCTTTTCCTTCAACAATCTCTTTTCCCCCTTCGTGGCATCTCTGCCTTGTGGCTGACGCTCTTTTTTGATTAAACTCAGCGCAATTTTAGATTTGCGATTGGCGATTTTAGATTGGAACTGCCAAATCGCAAATCAAAAATCTAAAATCTAAAATTCTCGTGGATGATCTGATCCGAACATTGCCGAAGTTACTGCGCGCCGCGGGCGAGACGGAAGAGGTCTTGGAAGCCGCCGCGCTCGTCGCCTGGCGTCGCGTCGCCGGTGAAGGTCTGCGCGCTCAGGCCGTGCCTTTTCGTCTCTACAGGAAGACTCTCGTCGTGGCGGTCGCCGATGCGACGTGGCAGAAACAGCTTGAGGCCATGAGCGGCCAACTCCTCTTCCGTCTCAATTCCCTGCTCGGCCAGGCTCTGGTCACCTACATAGAATTTCGCATTGACCCCAAAACCGTGCGCGCCGAACGCGCTGTAGTTAAAATTGAGGAGACGAATCGTCTTGAGCAAGAGAATCGCGCGATGCAGAGCGTTTCCGGCGAAGTCGCGCACGCAGCCGTAGCGATTCACGACGATGACCTGCGCCGCCGCTTTCTTTTAGCCGCAGGCAGTTGTATTGACAGACTAGAAAGAGAATTATGAATTATGAGTTTTGAATTTTGAATTGAAGATGCAAGACTGCTTTCAATTCAAAATTCAAAACTCATAATTCAAAACTTAAATTATGCCCATCACAGAATCCGACATCGAAAAGATAGCGCAGCTCGCGCACCTCGAAATCACAGCCGAAGAACGCAAGACGGTCACGCCGCAGCTCGCCAGCATTGTCGCTTACGTCGAACAACTCAACGAGTTGGACACGAGCGCGGTCGAGCCTTCGACGGGCGGGCTATCGCCTGAAGACGAAGGGAGCAACTCGTTGCGCGATGACGTAGTGCTGCCTTCGCTCGGCCAGACGCTTGCGCTCGATCAAGCTCCCGACGCTGCCTCCGGCCACTTCCGCGTCCCGAAAGTCCTCTAATTCAGAATCAAGCCTCTCTGGGGATTTAACTGTGCGCTTTTGACGCCTACGGCTTTTCAAGCTCAAGCCAGTAGAGATTTGGCTAAATGAAGAATCTATTTTCCAATGGAGGGAAAATGAAAAAGAGATACATGGTCGGATGTCTCGCGCTGCTCTTAATCCTGGCGGGCGCAAACGCGCTTGCCGCTAAACGACAGCCCGCAATGGAGAAGACGCGCAAAGTAAAAGTCTATCTCGTCAAAGTCGGCGACAAGGGAAAGCACGGCAAGAAGATCGGCTGCGACGATAGCCTCTACTCGGTCACTCGCACAGTCAAAGCGACTGACGCGCCTTTGAAGGCCGCGCTTGAAGAACTGCTTTCGATGTCGAACGAAGAGGGCAACTATTGGAAAGGCGAGAATCTGAAGGTGGAGAAAGCTTTCATCGTCAAAGGCGCGGCGAACATCTACATCACAGGCAACGGCCCACAGGTCGCTGGCGTTTGCGACGAGCCGCGCATTGAATCACAGATCAAAGCGACGGCCATGCAATTTCCGAACGTCAAAAGGGTCATCGTCTATGTCAACGGCGAGCCGTTAAGGTACGCCATTCGTTAGAACAAGGAAAGGTAAATAATGGGATACGTCAAAAAATTCTTCGTGATGTGCGCCATGCTCACAGCATGCACCACACTTGCATTCGCACAAGGCGGGGGGTTGCTCCGCCAAAGTTTCGCAAGACTTAGCGAATCAGTTATTACGACAAGCTTTCAAGCTTATGGAGACGCCGCAGGACGAGCAAGATAAGATTACGAGCGATGCCGGAAAGATGAAGGGCGGAGTGGCGAGCCTCTTCTGCGCCGAGCCGGTTGATTTGGATAGAGACGGAAAACTTGACCTGTTGATTCATCAGGCTGATGTCGAGGGCGCGTTCTGCGGCGCGCAAAACTGTCCCGTCTGGGCCTATCGCAACACGGGCAACGGCTACAAGATGCTCATGGAAGACGTGGGCGGCTACATCTCACCCATCGAATCATTGCGGACTTCGACCAGAGGCTATCGTGACATTCGCACGATGCAGCATAGCTCAGCCGTCGAGCACGAAATCACCGTCTTCAAATTCAACGGCACGAAGTATGTGGCGAGCGTCTGCACGACGGAGAAATATGCTGGCAAGCGTCGAGGCAAAGACAGATTCACATACGTTACGCACAAATGCGAGCAGTGAGGAGAGAATGACGAATAATTATCAATCTGCTTCAGAGAAAACTTTCATGCCCGGATTAAACTCTCCGCGCGACTCATAGGCCAAAGTCAGCCTTCGTCTATGACGAAGACGATACCTTTCCAGTGTGGCGAGTAATCAAACTGATTTCGGTAAAATCTAAAGTAGGCTAAACTGTCCACGAAGTCACACGAAACAACACGAATCTCAATTTCCGTTCATGTTGTTTCATGTGACTTCGTGGATAATTTCTTTGCTAAGGTTCGGTCGGAAACAAATGTCTCTTAATCGCCGTCGTCTGCTCTTCGCCTTTCTCTTCTTCTCGCTTATCACTCTCGCCTTGTCTTGCTCGTCTTCCAATAAACAACAGGGGAAGACGCTTTTGATCTACACGCCGCACGGTCAGGACCAGCTCAAGGATTTCGTGGCGCGCTATCGCCAGGCGCACCCTGAAGTGGACGTGCAGTTTCTGGACATGGGGGCGCAGGACATTCTGGGGCGTCTGCGTGCGGAGCGCAATCGCCCGCAAGCAGACCTCTGGTGGGGAGCCTCGCACACTACATTTCAGATGGCGGCTGAAGAGAATCTGCTCGCGCCTTATCGTCCGACATGGGCGGATAAAGTTTTGCCGGAAGAGCACGACCCGCAAGACCGTTGGTACGGCACATATGAGACGCCCGAAGTCATCGTCTATAACTCAGAGCTGGTCCATCAGGAAGACGCGCCCCATGATTGGGACGATGTCCTTGATCCGAAGTGGCGCGATAAAGTTTTAATTCGCAATCCGCTGCCGTCGGATTCCATGCGCGCTATCTTCGGCGCGATGATCTGGCGTTTCTACAAAGAGACCAACTCACCCGAGGGCGGCTACGATTGGCTGCGCAAATTGGACGCAAACGTTCACGAGTACACGGCAGACCCGACGCTGATGGCGCAGAAGCTCGCGCGCGGCGAAGGCACAATCAGTCTCTGGAACATGCCGGACGCGCGGCTTTATCGAGAGAAGAAGAATTTGCAGATCGCCTATGTCATTCCGAAAAGCGGGACACCCGTTATCACGGATGGGATAGCCATCGTGAAGGGCGCGCCGCATGAAGAAGAGGCGCGTCGCTTTTACGAATTCGTCAACACGCCCGAAAGTCTGATTTACGCGGCGAACAACTATTACCGCATCCCTGCGCGCACGGACATTGATCGCGCACAACTGCCTGAATGGATGCGAGAGCCTTTTACGCGCATGCCGCTCGATTGGGATTTGCTCAGGCGCGAGAGCGGTGAATGGATGCGCTACTGGGACACGGAGATTCGCGGACGGAATAAGAAGTAGTGGGCAGTGGGCAGTGGTTTCGTGGTTGATGAGGCAACTGCTTTATTGATGACCTTACGCTCAACAAGCTACAGCTTACTGCCAACTGCCAACTGCCAACTGCCAACTTTTTTACTGTGGCGGTTCAAGGCAAGGCTTATCCGCCGAATTGTCTGCGGCGCGGCGCGCGTCTTCGTTGGCCGTCGCGCTCGGCTCTATCTTGTCCGTCACGCAGATTTTTTGCGGGGTGATTTTGGCGACCGCCAGATAGGAAGTGACCTTTGTTGAATCCTCCGGGTTTTCGCTCGCGTTGAAGCGGACGATGAGAGCAATGGGCACAAGCCTTCCGGCTTTGTGCATCACGCGCCACTCCGCTTTTTGTCCCACGCTGCTGAAACCATTGCTCAATACGCTCCACAAACCGAGCGGATGCTTCTGCCTGCTCGGGCTAATCACTGTGATTGATTCGCGCGCGTTGTCATACTCGAGTCGCAGGTTGTAACCGCCGACACCTTTGCAAGCCGAAGTTGAAAAGTCGTGGCCTTGCTTGACGAGCTTACATCCTGAAAGAGAGCTATAGACGCTCGACACGGAATCCGCCGAAGCGGTCAGGGCGAGCGCGAACACAATTACCGAAGTCAGAGAGAGAAATCTTCGTATGGACATAGTCCGAGAATCCTTCCTTACCGATTTGGAGAGCTTTCAGGAGAGCGTCACTTCATTAACATTGATACGCAGGCTGCGTCAACGTTCAGCCATGCAAGGCGTTTTGATGTAACATAGTCGTCTCTGTTATTAATTCAATAAACGCCCTATCGAGGAGGCCGAAAGCTTGCCCTTTCTCTCATTGCAGAATCTTTCCAAATGTTACGGCGAATCACTGGCGGTCGCTGACCTCTCGCTCGACATTTCTCGCAGAGAGTTCTTCGGACTATTAGGCCCTTCGGGTTGTGGGAAAACCACTACGCTCAGGATGATCGCGGGATTGGAGACGCCCGACACCGGGCGCATTGAATTCGACGGGCGCGACATCACAAATCTCTCGCCCGAACGACGCGGCTTCGGTATGGTCTTTCAAAACTACGCGCTCTTCCCTCACCTCAATGTCTTTGAAAACGTGGCCTTCGGTTTAAGAGCGCGCAAGCGCGAGAAAGCGTTGATAGCGGAACGCGTCCGCGACGCACTTGCCCTGGTCCAGCTTCCGGGCTATGAGCGACGACCTGTGACTGAGCTTTCCGGCGGGCAGCAGCAGCGTGTGGCGATTGCGCGCGCGATTGCGATTGAACCCGCGCTGCTTCTCTTTGACGAACCTTTATCAAACCTTGACGTAGCCTTGCGCGAAGAGACGCGGGGCGAGCTGCGAGAGCTTGTCAAGAAGCTGGGCTTGACAGCAATTTACGTCACTCACGATCAGGAAGAAGCCTTTGCGCTCTGCGACCGCATCAGCGTGATGAGCGAAGGGCGGGTGCTGCAAACAGGCGCGCCGCGCGACCTTTACGAACACCCGGCCATGACGCGCGTCGCCCGCTTTTTGGGACGCAACAATTTAATCACTGCGCGCCGCTTAACTTCGAGCGACGAGCGCGCCGCAACATTCAGAACGATAGAGGGCGAGCACACGCTCACGGTAACGGTCGAACGTGCGGACTTAGGCCCAATTAACAAAAACTGCACGCTCGCCATCCGTCCAGAACATTTAATCATCTCGAAAGACTCTGCGCCCGAAACCGAAAACACCCTGCGCGCACTGGTCCGCGAGGTCAACTTTGCCGGAGCGACGACCACAATCCGACTTGATGCTAATGGATTGCTGCTCGAAGCCCTGCTTCTCAGCCCGAACGGTTATGCAGCCGGAGATGCTTGCACTGTTCTGCTTCCTTCAAATTACATCTCGGTCTTAGGCGCGCATGAATAAGAGCGGCGAAGAAAGACGCGGAGACGCCACAATGACGAGACGCGGAGACGCGGAGACGCGGAGACGCGGAGAAAAGGAAAGCGGGAAGGTTATTGAGCGATTCTTTTTCTCGCCGCGTCTCCGCGTCGCCGTGTCTCCGCGTCTTTCTTCCTCATCTCTCATCCTTGCACTCATCGTTTTCTTCGTCCTGCTCTACGGCGTCATCTATCCGAACCTGCATGTGCTGACGGCTTCGCTCGAATCGAACGGTGAATGGTCGTTTGCGAATTTCAGAGACGTTCTCGCGCAGAGCACTACGTTTGAAGCCGTTATTTCGAGCTTGGTGCTTTCGCTTCTGACAGTCCTCTTCTGCGCAGCGGTCGGCGTTTCGCTCGCCTTTCTCTTTGAGCGTTACACGTTTCCTGCGCGCGGGCTTTTCGCCACGCTCGCCGCGCTTCCGCTCGTGCTGCCGCCACTTGTCGGGACGATTGCTTTCATCTTCCTGTGCGGTGAATCGGGCATCCTCGCGCGCTTCGTTCAATGGTTGTTCGGATTAAAGAGCGCGCCCTGGACCTTGCGCGGATGGATGGCGCTGCTTCTCTTTCACACCTACACGATGTACCCATTCTTTTATGTTCTCACGGGCGCGGGGCTACGTCGCATTGACGCTAGCCTCGCGGAAGCTGCGCGCAGTCTCGGAGCAAAATCTTCGCAGGTTCTTTTCCGCGTCGTCTTGCCGCAATTGACTCCATCGCTCGTCGCCGCCTCGCTGTTAACGTTTATGACTTCGATGGCAAGTTTCAGCGCGCCGCTTCTCTTCGGAGGCAACATCCGCGTCCTGACTTTAGAGATTTACAATGCACGACAACGCGGCGATGCGGCATCGGCTCTGACTCTGACAGTGATTCTCGCCATCGTCTCGCTCGCCGCGCTCGTGGTCTTTCAACGCTTTGAAGGCACGCGCCGCTTCGCAGCCGCCGCGATGAAAGGTTCAACTAAAAGTCGGCAGCCGATTAAAAGCGGAAGAGCGCGCACGCTCGCAACCATCTGCGGAGTTATCTTCGCAATCCTTCTCGCGCTCCCCGTCCTGACGCTCGTCCTGATTAGCTTTGCGCGCGAGGGCGCGTGGACCACACAAGCCTTGCCTACGGCTTACACGTTCTCCAACTACGCGCGTATCCTGACTCAAGCGGACGCCAGCTCAGTTTTCATCAATAGCCTTTTGATGTCCGGCCTGGCCGCGCTCTTTGCTCTGGTGTGGAGTTTCTGTGTGGCGGCTGTGGTGACGAGGAAGCGAACGCGCTCTTCGCGCCTCATCTCGCTTCTCGTTTTAATTCCCTGGGCGTTGCCGGGCACTGTCGTCGCCGTCTCGATTGCCGAAGCTTACGGACAACAGAATCCTTTGACCGGTTCTTTCATTCTGGTCGGCACGTTCTGGATTCTGCCCGTCATCTATTTCCTGCGCTTCATGCCGTTGGTTGTGCGCGCAGTGCAGGCCAACATTGAGCAGATGGATGCGAGTCTTGAAGAGGCCGCAGGGTCACTGGGGGCGCGCGGGTGGATGCGATTCTGGCGTGTCCGACTTCCGATGGTGTGGCCGGGTGCGGTCGCCGGAACGCTGCTGGCTTTCGTCATCGCGCTCGGCGAATACGTGGCGAGCGTGATCGCGTTCGTCCCGTCGAACCAGCCCGTCTCCATCAGAATCGCGGCAGAGATGCGAGACTTCAACGTCGGCACAGCCGCAGCCTACGGCGTTGTCCTGATCTGCCTGATAACCATCGCAATGCTTGTCGCCGGAAGACTGGGAAAAGGGGATAGAGGATAGGGGATAGGGGTTGGGGGTTAGTGAAAAGCTTTGACCAACCCCCAACCCCTAACACCCAATCCCTGTTTTTAGGATTTGAACTTGTCCTTATTCTCTTGTTGAATCTTGTCTGCTTTGGCAGCAAGGTCTGTCCACTCCTGTTCCAGCTTGTCAACGTGCTCTTTAATTTCGGCGAACTTTGCTCTGAGAGCTTCACCATCGTTAATTGAAGTGTCCATGACGGCGGTCGGAAGTCCTTTGACAGCTTCGAGGTGCTCGGCGTGCTTGCCGAACTCCTGCGACTTGAGCGAGAGATACTCTTTGAGTTTGGCATCTATGTCGGTCTTGCTGCCTTCGTCAAACTTCGCAGCCGCCTCGCGCAGTTTGGCTATGCCTTTGTCCAGATTCTCAATCGCGCTCTGCGCTGCCGGTTTCAGTTGATCGCGGTTCTGCGGAAAGTCTGCGAGCTGATTGCCTATCTCAGTCATCTTGGCGTCGGCATCGGTGGCAAATTTTTCCGCGTCTTTGACCGCAGCATTGCCTTCTCCGATAAGTTTATTGGCCTGCCGTGTCGCGCACGAGACCGCGAAGAGGGAGATAATCAGCAAGGCAAAAAGGGCGTAAAGATTCTTTCGGGGGTTCATCATCTTCTCCTAAAAATTTTTCAAGCAAAAATTCGAGCGTGCGAATATAGCATGTTCGCCTTTGAGATTGTAATATTGGGGGCGTATAAAAAGTTCTGAGAGCAAGTTCCATAATCTATGGCAATTTTCGGTTGTCTAAAATGGCCTGAGATGCGCGAAGTCACCATCAGGCTGATTGAGAGGATGCACGAGGGGCATGAGCGGCGCGAGTTCTCGATTCCGGTCGTGGATTTCGTCCGCGTCTTCGCGCCAGAAGCGGAAGAAGCGGAACTCCAGAAAGTGGCCGAGCGCGGCGACATTCATTTCAAGGCGGACTCGGAAAAGGGCGGCGCGTTCCAATTAGCGACGGGGCCGCAGGCGACATTCGAGCTTGGGCGCGAAGGTTTGGCGATGCGAGTGCCGGAGCGCATGAGCGGGCATTATGAAATTCGCCCTTCGGCCTTTCATATTGTTTTCAGTAGCGGCGAAGAATTGGAGGGCTGCAAACGCATCTTCGCCCTTCTCTGCAACCGCGTTGTCAGCGTGGATATTTCCTCCGAGCGAGTTGATGTCCAACTGCCGAGCAAAATGTTCAATCTATGCGTGGAGTTTGAATGAAAAGCAGAAATCAGTTTTCAGTTTTCAGTTTTCAGTTTTCAGTTGCCAGACGAGCGGCGCGAATTTTTTTGGCGTTCGTTCTCTTCGCTCTGTTCGTTGCGACTGGGTTAGCGAGCGGGCAGGGGCGCGTCACGGCGGCGAGTGAGGCCGAGAATGTAGAGCTTTATCAGGCTCTGCTCGATCTACAGAATCCCTGGACGGTGATGTGCGTGGCGGCGCACCCGGACGACGAGGACGGCGCGACGCTCACCATCCTGCGGCGCAAGTACGGCGTTCACACGGTGACGGTCTTCTCCACTTACGGCGAAGGCGGGCAGAACGTCGTCGGGCCGGAACTCTACGAAGAGCTTGGCGCAATCCGTGCGCGCGAGACAGAAGAGGCTGCGCGCGTGCAAGGATCAGAGCCGTACTTTCTGGGTCTGCGCGATTTCGGCTTCTCGAAATCCGCCGACGAAGCTTTCCGCTTCTGGGGTCACGACGAAGCCCTGCGACGTATGGTCCTGAAGATTCGTGAGCTTCGGCCTGATGTTATCATCACTAACCACGACACAGTGACGGGGCACGGCCATCACCAGGCGACAGGCCGTCTTGTTCTCGAAGCCTTCGATGCAGCGGCAGACCCGCAACGCTTTCCAGAGCAACTGAGGAACGGCGTGACCACCTGGCAGGTGAAGCGTCTCTTCGTCCGCTTTCAGTTTGAAGGGTCTGGAAGCAAACAGGCAGAAGAGGAAGCCACCCGCACAGGCAAGATTGTCTCAATCAATCCGAACGAGCGCGACGCGGTGCGCGGGACGACCTATGCAGAGCAAGCCCTGCAAGCTCTTCAGCATCATGCCACTCAAGGCCCCTGGCCGAAGACGCTTCCCCCTGGTGGTCGTCCCCCGATTCGCTATCGCCTCGCGCGCGAAGCGAAAGATGCCGCGCCGCTTCCGGCAAATGCGCAGACGGTTTTGGAAGGCTTGCGACTTCCGCAGGGTGTTGAAGAAACGCTTTTGCCGCAAGAGGCGAAAGCCTTGCTTCCGCTCTTCTCAGACAAATCGCGCCAGAATGTTTTGAGCGCGCTCATCAACGCGCGGAAGAATGGGCTGTTCGCCGCGCATGCTGTGACAAACGATCAACCGCGCTTCCGTTTGATGCAAGAGCGATTAAGTCACGCGCTCGCCGCAGCGAGCGGAATCAACACGATGCTCATCACGAGCAACAAGGTGCTCATTCCAGGCACGACGACGAAAGCATCTCTGAACATTAACAACTTCGGCTCTCGGCCTGCGCGCATCGAGAGCATCAGCTTGCGCGGATTTGAGCAGCCGGGCAAAGCTAATCTTCCGAAAACGCTCGCGCCCGGCGAGACCGTCATAATCGAACTGCAAAGCTCGACTCCGCGCACAGCCAACATCACCGTCCCAGCCGCAGAGCATCTTTATGATGGCAAACTCTTCGGCGAAGAACTCGCCGCGAGTGTCAACGTCTCTCTTGACGGCGCAACTTTTCCTGTCGAAGCGAAGACGCAGATTGATGTCGCGCCCGCTGTAGAAATCACAAGCATTACCCCCTCACCTTTTGTTGTGACCTCTGGCACAGTCAATAAGCCGACAACATTTAGCGTCCACGTCATCAATCATCAGCAGGAGCGCTTCAATGGAAAGATAGTGGCAGGGAATCCGGTTAACCATAATGGCGTATTCGGCTCTGCATTTACTCTTGAGCCTAATCAAGCTCTCGAACTACCAGTAACTTTTGAACCTCAATTTCATGGGTCTGCCGAGCGCGGTGGTTTTAAGGCTGTGGAGAATCCCATCCGCTTTATAGTTATGCGAGCGGATTTGAAGAGTGGAGTTTCTCAAAGGAATGTTCCAGCTATATATAGTCACGCGCTAGTTGCGCCGAACCTTCACGTCGGCTACTTACCGAGTTTCGATGAGACGCTGAAACACTCGCTCTCTGCGCTAGGCGTCGATGCAAAAGAGTTGACTGTTGATGATGTGCGCGCGGGCGATTTAAGCTCTTATCAAACAATCATCATAGACAATCGCGGCTATCAGGCTCATCCTGAACTCATCGCTGCGAACTCTCGGCTGATGGATTATGTCAAAGCGGGAGGCAACTTGATCGTCTTCTATCACAAGAACAACGAGTGGAATCCAGACCCGCAGCGAAATCGCCCGCAGCTTGCGCCCTACCCGATTACACTCGGCGGCTTGCGCGTCACGGATGAGAACGCGCCCATTGAATTTACCGAGCCGCAAAATCCTTTGCTGAATTATCCGAACAAAATCACTGCGGAAGATTTCAAAGGATGGATTCAGGAGCGCGGGCTTTATTATCCGCAGGATTGGGACGCGCATTACAGCGCGCCGCTCTCGATGAATGATCCGGGCGAGCAACCTTTGCGCGGCGGGCTTCTCGTCGCGGATTACGGAAGCGGCCATTACATCTACACGAGCCTCGTCTGGTACAGGCAACTGCGCGCAGGCATTCCGGGCGCGTACCGCGTCCTCGCCAACATGATTAGCTATGGCCGCAAGGAAAATTAGCCACAGAGGCACAGAGACACAGAGAAATGCAGAGAACAGTAAGCAGGAGCGGACGGCAGAAAGAATTCAGTCTGCTGCCTCTTGCTGCCTGCTCCTGCCTCCTCCTCTCTCTGTGCCTCTGTGTCTCTGTGGCTACATCTTCGCACGCACAGAGTAAAGATTCGGTCGGACTCTTTCCCGTTCATCAGGACGGCAAGTGGGGTTACATCAACCGCACGGGCGAACTGGTCATCCCTCCACAGTATGACGACGCCTGGGATTTCTCTGAAGGGTTGGCTTACGTCCGAATGGGAATGCGTCGCGGGTTGATTGATAAGACGGGGCAGATGGTCATCGAATTGCAGCAGGTTGATTTCGCAGGACGCTTCTCAGAAGGTCTCGCGCCCGTGCAGACCGGCGGCCTCAACCCAAGACGCGGCTTCATTGACAAGATGGGCAAGATCGTCATCGCCCCGCAGTTCGATGCGGTCGAGAATTTCGAGAGCGGCCTGGCGGTCATCATGGTTGATCGCAAATATGGTTTCGTTGACAAGACAGGCCGCGTTGTCATCAAGCCGCAGTTCGATAAAGCATTCTCCTTTCATGAAGGACTCGCGCTCGTCGTCATCAACAACAAGCACGGCTTCATAGACAGGAAAGGTAAGCTCGTTATCCCAGCCGAGTATTACAATGCCTATCACTTTTCCGAAGGAATGGCGAACGTGAAAATCGGGCAGAAGTACGGCTATATCAACAAGGCCGGAAAGGTCGTCATCGAGCCAAAGTTCGATTTCACGGGAACCTTTGCGGAAGGTTTAGCCCCCGTCGCCCTCAACGCCAAGTTCGGTTACATAGACAAGACCGGCAAGATCGTCATCGAGCCAAAGTTCGATTGGTCGCCGGGGTTTTCTGAAGGTCTGGCATTGATTAAAGAGAAAGGCAAGCTCGGCTATATTGACCGCAACGGAGCAATTGTCATCGCCCCAGAATTCGACGACGCGCTTCCCTTTTCAGATGGCTTGGCAAAGGTCTGGACCAAAGGCAGGCAGGGCTACATTGATAAGACTGGCAAGTTCATCTGGAAGCCGACGAAGTAGCGAGAGCTGATGCTTCAATGAGCTTCCAATTCCTGACGAGCACGCCTGAGAAAAGTTTTCATCATCAAATCTACATCCTCTTGCACGCCCTCGCTGACGCGGCGTTCGCCAACAAGACCGGCCATCAAGTGTAAATCCTTGGCGCGCTCGCGCCTGAGTTCGACGCGCAGGGCGAAGCGCACGAGGCTGCGTTGCGGGTCGCGTTCTTCAAAGCTTATCGCGTAGCGCAAAAGATTCTCGCTCTCTCCTGCTGCCGGAATCCATTCGATGCGAGCCGGGCTGTCATCATTTCGTATCATTTCAAATTCGCCTCGCATCTGGCCCACGAGCGCGACCTCAACATTCACAATCCAACGCGCTCTCTCGCCCGCCATCTCGCTGATGCCTTCGACTCCAGGCATCAGCCGCGCAAAATTTTGCAAGTCGGCGAAGAATGCGCGCACGCGCTCTCTGTCTACCGCAATCTCCAAATCCTCACGAAACTCAGCCCTGACACGAAACATAAAAGTCTGGAGTCTCGGAGTCTGGAGTCTGGAGTCTGATGCCAAAAGCAAAATTTCTTTTCGGTCTTTGACTCACGACTCCAGACTCCAAGACTTTTCTCGTCAATTCGCCGACGAAAACAGAATTGAGTTGAAGAAGAGGCGCACGGTCGTCCGCCAGATGCCGCGAAAGTTCGGCTCCTCCGCAAAAAGGATGACATGGCCGCGACCCGTCGGCTCATCCATCACGTAGGCCGTGCCGCGCAGCAGCCTTTCTGTATTCGGCCAGATGAAGCCCGAGAGATGAAGCGGCTGATTCTCGTCCGGCGAGAAGATAACGGCGTTCGTCCCCTCTTTCGACGGGCGGAAGAAGTAGCCTGAGTTGACCAGCACTGGAAGCTGTGTGTCCTCATAGCCGTACGTCAAATAGGTCGTCCGGTCAACGGTCGCGC
>Ga0182001_10000104_pt1 | contig 20079 bp, 12 predicted proteins | sample BulsoiFelSFmetaG_FD_120485 | JGI IMG/M metagenome (GOLD analysis project Ga0182001, IMG submission 120485) | Bulk soil microbial communities from Mexico - San Felipe (SF) metaG | ecosystem: Environmental > Terrestrial > Soil > Agricultural land | place: Mexico: San Luis Potosi | collected... | reverse complement strand
TGCTGAATTTTCAAAGGTGACATTCTCGGCGGTGAAGTCGTCCGCATCAATCTGCGTCGAAGGGGTGCGAAACGTGCCGATAGGTTTATTATCTTTGCCGATGAGGTTGGCATTGAGGTCGTAAGTCAGAACGGTCTTCTCCGCATCTTCGCCGACGAGATGGAAGAAGCGTTTCTCATGCTGGATGTAGATGAGTTCTTTATAGACGCCGGGCTTGATGTGAATGATGACGGGATTGTCGGGACTGCCTGCGGGCACAGCCATGATGGCTTCCTGAACGCTCTTGTACTTTGCGCTTCCATCTACGGCGACGTACAGATCAGTCTGCGTCGCCAAAGCATTGACCACGCTGACAAGAAAATAAGCGAGCAGGCATAAAACGGGGCGCGTTATTTTTCTTGGAAAGATAGTTATCTTCATTTTGTTAGAAGCTTGGTTGATGAACAAGGTAGGATGAGGATAGCAGAAAAAAGTCTTAATCAGTGACAGCAAATTACGTTTGATCGATTTTAATCGATGCCTCTTATTCACGCACGGCTTCAGCCGGGCGATTAAGTTAGCAACTATTCTATCTAACCGTTTCAACGGTTTCTCATGCAAGCGCAATACTAAAAGCGAAAACCGTTGGAACGGTTGAAGGGGGAATAATGCTTTGTCATCGATCGCCCGGCTGAAGCCGTGCGTGAATGATAGATATATCCGGCGTTTTATCTGACAATATTAAGGAGAGACAATGCGCGCTAGAGCAATTCTGTCTTTGCTGGCAACATCGCTTCTTATCTTCGCGTCATGTTTGATAGCGAAGGCGAGTGATGCTCAGCAGCCGATCATCCTGTGGCCCAATGGTGCGCCCGGAGCTGTTGGGCATGAGCCGACAGACATCCCGACGCTGACGCCTTACCTGCCTGCGCCTGAGAAAGCGACGGGCGCGGCCATCATCATCTGTCCCGGCGGAGGCTACGAGCATCTCTCGGAGAGAGAAGGGCGACCCGTTGCTGAATGGCTCAACTCAATAGGCGTCACGGCCTTTGTCCTCAAATACAGAATCGGACCTCGTTATCATCATCCCGCGCCGCTCGAAGACGCAGCGCGCAGCCTGCGCATCGTGCGCGCAAGAGCGAAAGAGTGGGGACTTGACCCGGCGCGAATCGGCATCCTAGGGTTCTCTGCCGGAGGCCATCTGGCTTCGACCGCCGGAACTCATTTCGATGCTGGCAAGATGGATGCTTCCGATCCGATTGAGCGCGTTAGCTCTCGCCCGGACCTGATGGTTCTGATCTATCCGGTCATCACCATGAGAGAGAAGACGCACGCAGGCTCGAAAAAGAATTTGCTCGGTGAAAATCCTTCGCCCGAACTCGTCCGGTTGCTTTCAAACGACGAGCAGGTGACGAAAGAGACTCCGCCGACTTTCCTTGTCCACACCTTTACGGACACGACTGTGCCTTTAGAGAACAGTCTGCTTTTCGTCGCGGCTCTCAGGCGCGCTGGCGTCCCCTTTGAATTTCACCTCTACGAACGCGGGCGTCATGGCTTCGCGCTCGGAGATAATGACCCTGCGCTCTCGTCCTGGACGGCGCGTTGTGCGGATTGGCTGCGCCTGCGCGGGTTCGTTCGTTGACCGAGATGATTCTCTGGAAATGACTCTCTTCAGAGCTTGTCAGCGCGCACAGGTTGACCGTATCTTAAAGATAAGTAGAATCAACGCGGACATCGGAGCAAAGGGAATGAAATGCTTGGGCGGCTATTGGTCGGAGATAGTCGTTTGTTGCAAGACGCGACCGTTCCTGCTGGACTTAAAATGCATTTCCCTGCACGATAGCGTTGGTCTGAGCGCACGAAAAAGATTAACTTTTAGCGAAACAAGGCAACGACGCGCGGAAACTATTGCATCACAGCCAAGCGGGAAGGCATAACCGCTCCTCATGCCGACCGAAACTCGACGACGGTCGGTTCTTGATAGGCTGAGCGGGCAAAAACCTCCTTTTGAAAATCTGGCGAGCGCGTCGCCCGTCTTGGTTCTTGAGTAGCGAAGAGAAGATAGTTAAGTAAACTAAAGTTTCTCCACCGCTCAAGCAAACAAAAGACAAGTGACGGCAGCCGAAACTGAGACAACGCAGGGCAGCACGGATTACGCGCTGGCGCAAAAGGCCGCCGAGGGCGACATGCAAGCCTTCGAGCAGCTTTACCAGCGTCACAACCGTCGCGTTTATTCTCTGTGTTTGCGCATGACGCAGAATGTCTCGGAAGCCGAAGACCTCGCTCAGGAGGTCTTCATACAGCTCTTTAGAAAAATCGGAAGCTTTCGCGGCGAATCGGCCTTCACGACATGGCTGCACCGTCTGACGGTCAACCAGGTCTTGATGCACTTTCGCAAGCGCAGTGTCCGCGACGAGAAGACAACCGAGGAAGGCGAGACGCCGGATCAGATCGTCTTGGGGACTGAAAACCCCAACGCCATGCCTGTGGTTGATCGCATTGCTTTGGACAAAGCGATTGCACAACTTCCACCCGGTTATCGCACCGTCTTCGTGCTGCACGATGTCGAAGGACACGAGCACGAAGAGATTGCGCGGATGCTCGGTTGCTCGGTCGGGACATCGAAGTCGCAACTGCACAAGGCACGCATGAAATTGCGCGGCCTGCTCAGGCAACAGAACGAGCCGCAATAGCTTCAAAGGTCGTCACGCTCTCGGGTTTCGCAAGCGTCTTTCCCAGAAACCAGCGCAGGCGGCCAATCAGACATTCGGGTATATTCCGGCGACGAGTAGTTTTGCGACCGTGAAGTACCGCTCATGCAGTCTCCCCAGGATTGCTCTTCGGAGCCTGACAGTAAGGCTCATACAAGCTTTACTGATTTATCTTCTGTATCAGCGAGGGACACGCTTTTCTGAGAAGTGTGTTAAGAGGTAAGACAATGAATTGCGAGAAGTGTCAGGAACTACTCAGCGACTTTCTCGATGATGCTATGAGTGACGCAGACCGTGCGTCATTCAGCGCACATCTGGAGGAATGCCTACAGTGCTTTCATGCACATGCCGAGTTGGATTCGATTGTGAGCTTTTGCCGCGAGACGCGCGGCCAGTATGACGCCCCGCCGAACGAGAGCGCGATGTGGCTGCGCATTCGCAACACCATCGAGAGCCAGCCGTCATTTGCGACTGCCGCCACCGCTCAAAACTCCAGCCGAAAGATCGAGCGCGAGAGCTGGCTCAAGCGCGCGTTCGGGCGTAGCTGGCAACTATCGTTTGCGCAGATGGTGACGGCTGTGGTCGGCATCATCGTCTTCGCATCACTCGCCACCGTCTTGAGCCTGCGCGGGTTGAAGAACAATCCGGGCAGGGTCGCCGACTTGAATAACACTGGCAGCACGGCTGTAGCTTTGACAGGTAATGCGAAATTTGAACCCAAAGACAAAATCGTCCTGCAACAGCAGGAGATGAATTACTTGATTCAGGTTGTTGACCAGCACAAGTCGCACTGGAATCCGCAGGTGCGCCAGGACTTCGAGCGCAACTTGACCTTGCTTGACCAGACCGTCAACGAATCGCTCGAAAGGCTGACTGAGCACCCGCATGACGAAGTGACGGAAGAGATGCTCAACTCCGCTCTCAATGATAAGATGCAACTCCTTAAGGAGTTTTCGGATCTCTAAGAAGAGTGGCAGAAGCTCTCCCGAAAATTTTGTTTGAAGGAGTTAGCGAGTAGCTACCGAAGATGAATAATCGCCCGCCCGACACGCGCTATCACCATATCAAGAAGGCGCGCGCCGTCCTGAGCCTCTTCGCTTTTACCGTGCTCTTTGTGAGTTTCGCGGCAGAAGTCTCCGCGCAGAGAACCATCACGAAAAAATATCCGGCGTCAAAAAACGTTCGCTTTGAGATGAAGAACATTTCCGGCTCGATCACCATCGAAGCCTGGGAGCGGAACATCATCGAAGTCGCGGCGACCCTCTATTCTCCCGCCGCACAGTTCACGCCCGAGCAGACGGAAGGTTGCGTCGGCATAGATGTCGTCCGCGACAATCGCGGGCGGGCGGTCGGCGACATCAATTTCAGAGTCAGAGTTCCAGCTAATTCGACAGTCAACATCGAGACCAAGCGCGGCAACATCAGCATCAGCAACATTCGCGGAGACATGGTGCGCGCTCACGTCTCGACGAGCGGCGATGTGGAGCTGTTGGGCCTGCGCGCCAATCAGGTGATCGCCGAGAGTGGCATCGGCAACATAGTCTTCGACGGCGAGCTGACGGGCGGCACTTACACCTTCAAGTCTCTGTCGGGCGACATCAGCATACGAATCCCGACCAACTCTTCGTTCAACCTGGTCGCCAACGGTGTCGAGAAATCAATTGATCTGAACGTCTTCGCCAGTCCCGATCTGAGTTTCGTCGGCGACGGGCGCAAGGTTTACGGCAACGTTAATCGCGGCGATGGGCCGCGCTCTTCGATGATCATCTTCAACCAGCGCGGGAAAATATCTTTTCTCGGTCGCTGACGTTCAGACGCAATCTTTTAATCTTCGATGCGGACGCTCTCTCCAATCTTGAGAGGCGTCCGCATCTGACTTTAAAAAGTTTTGAATTATGAGTTTTGAATTTTGAATTAAGGAGGCGGGATTGCTTTTAATTCAAAATTCATAATTCAAAACCCATAATTTCTTTTCGTCCTCTGCGGTTAATTATTCTTAGTGTATATTGCTTCAACGATGCGAAACTTTCAGCCCCCTCTTACCATTAAGCTTGCTTCAATCATTCTTCTTTGCTTCGTCACTCTCTTTGCGGCCAGCTCAATAGTTTCCGCGCAGCAGAAAGAGAAGAGCGCGCCGCCTGCGTCGCAGACTTTGCTCACTCGGACGACGACCAAGCACGAGGCACGACGCTTCGGCTATGGCAGCAGTCTCACAATCATCGGCGCGCCCGCAGGCTCAATCATCATCGAAGCCTGGAACAAGAGCGAGGTGGACATTACGGCTGACATAGAGCTGCACGCTGCAACCGAATCAGACCTTGCGCTTCTCTCCACAATCAACAGCTTCACCGTTGACGAAGATGCTAATCACATACGCGTCCTGACGACGGGCACACACGACAAAGTTTTTATGAAGCGCGTTGCAAAGAAGTTTCCGAAGACGTTGCTGAACCTTCCCTGGAAGATTGATTATCGCATTCGCGTGCCCGCCAACTGCGACATAGAGATTGACGCAGGGCGTGGGCCTATTAGTCTCGCAGGCGTCGAAGGCGCAATCAGCATGAAGGCTTTGGAGAGCGATGCCGTGTTGACTTTAACTGGCGGGGCTGTGAGCGCGACCATTGGCGCAGGCTCTGTCCGTGTCAATCTGACAACGAGAAGCTGGCGCGGTGCTGGCGCGCTCGTCGAACTCGCCAGAGGCGATTTGACGATTGAGCTTCCCGCAGGCTTCAACGCGGACATCAACGCCAGCATCCTGCGCTCAGGCCAGATAGAGAGCAGTTACGAGGGACTCGTTCCGCAGGAGCGCACAACCTTCACTCCACAATCAATCAGAGGCCGCGCCGGAGCAGGCGGCGCAACTCTTACCTTCAGAGTCACGGACGGAACACTGAAAATCCTAAAGGCAGTGACGAGTGACAAGTGACGAGTGGCGAGCAAAAGGCATTTACTTGTCACCCGTCACTTGTCACTCGTCACTGTTCTTATTATCCTTCCATCGCTCTCTTATCTGAATTTTCCGGGCATCAAATAAATTATGACTATCAAATCTGATCGCTGGCTTCGTCAGATGGCTGAAGAGGCCGCGTTGATTCAACCTTTCGACGCGCAACTCGTTCGTCAGGTAGAGGGACGACGCATCATCTCTGCCGGAGCGTCATCCTATGGCTACGACATGCGTCTGGCGGACGACGGCTTTCGCGTCTTCTCGCCGATTCACGGGCGCGAGATTGATCCCAAACATTTCGATGAGTCTTCATTGGTCGAGCCGCCTTTGCGCGAGACGGAAGACGGCTCGAAATATTACCTGATGCCTCCGCACTCCTACGCCCTCGGCGTCACGGTCGAAACCTTCAAGATGCCGCGCAACGTCACAGGCATCGCGCTCGGCAAGAGCACCTACGCGCGCGCAGGACTGCTTGTCAACACCACGCCTTTAGAAGCAGGCTGGACGGGTCGCCTCGTCGTCGAACTCGCCAACCTCGCAGACCTGCCGCTTCGCGTCTACGTCAACGAAGGCATCGGCCAGGTCCTCTTCTTCGAATCGGACGAAGACTGCACCACCTCCTACGAAGATCGCGGCGGCAAGTATCAAGGCCAGACCGGGCTGACCTATTCTCGCTTATGATGTGTAAGTTAGTGTGACTGGAACCATCCGTTGGAACTCCCGCACTTTTGATGAGAGCTGGATAGAGCTTTTCAGCCCGTCTGACTTGATATAGGCTTAATGGAAGACCTACTCGAAGGCGGGCAACGAGACACTGCGACCATTTTTGTCTCATTGAGGATGCAAGTAATAGAGCCTTTTCAAGATAGTAATGAATTGGTCAAATCATGTCTTCTGACTAATGTGCTATAACTACAGTCGTAGCAATAAGGGAGGGTTATTATCTACTTGACGCACCCGGCCGAGAGTCCTCTCAGCAATTCTCAGGCTTTTTTCAACGGCAGACGAAGATAAACTACCGAACCTGCATCAAGTAGATGATTACCAAAAATTCGCTCAGAAATTAAAGGAAGACGCGGCGCGATTTATTCAAAGCTCTATGGGGAGATAAAGGTAGCCGAGCCAGTATTGTTGTACGTTTTTCGATTGTTCGATTCCGAACACTCAGCGACTGCGCTACCCGTGTCCACTCTAACCTCATACTCTCTTTCTTTTACATCAAGATTGCCCTGTACATGATCAAATGTTTTTACAAAGCAGGCATCCAAACCCTGGCTAGGAAAAAGAAACACGATTCGCGTACCGCGATCGGTGAACGGAGGTCCGTTGAAAGTATCACCTGCGGCAAGTGAAGGAACATTAAATGTAGCAATAGCGTTGCTTTCTCCTCTTCTGAAAAGACTACAGTTAAATGCTGTGTTAACGTTCACGTTATTTGTTTCCGTTACACCCCAAGTAATCGGAGGCAGAGTAATAAGTAATTGCCTAATCTCGCCGAGATTAGAATCATTGCCCGACACATTGCCGGGGAGCAACTGTCCTGAGCCGTCAAAAAAACCACTGCACCATACACGTGCTGTTTTTATATATGTGTTGCCAGCACTGTCACTGAGGCTTCCGCTCAAGTCGCTGAATACAGTGATGTCGTCGTCTTCAGGCGCAGGTTGTAGATCGGGTTGGGTGCATGCTGAAGGCGGGGGCGGGGGATTGCCCCTATTATAAACAAAGATTTCACTCCATACGAATGGGTTTAATCCGGCTTCGGCGTTGCCTTGTTCTATTTCCTTTGCGATCCGGTAATAAGTTTGCGAAGAATTTTGAAAATTCGGAGTCAGTGTGAGCGATTTCTCATTTGTCGCACTGCCGGCAGATGAAAACGCTTTCTCCCTATGTCCACGTGCATATAATTCGTCCCAATTACCATTGCTTGCGAATTCCGGTAAGGAAACAAGCCGGGAACGTTCTGAACTGTAAAAAACACGCATTGTCACTTTTCCCAGCACTGATTTTCCGTAGCCCCACATGTAGGACACGCTGTTTTAAATAATTTCGTTGTTACTCGTACATCATCTACGTTTGTAATTTCGTGGCTCTGTATTGCCGGCGGCACCATCATGGCAAGGATTCCTTCGGGCGTATCGCAGTTGATCGCCGTAGTGCGGATTTGTTCAGGAGTAGAAGAAGGATCGCAGCCTGAAATAAATAAAACCGTCAGTGTTATTATTGAATAAAAGAAAGAGGTTTTTTTCATGCTCGCCTCGTGTTAGCGCGGGGCCGTTTGAAAGAAACGGTAGGCTTTTACACCGCGTCGAAGAGATGAGTCCGCGAGGGTAAAACTTTCGTCAGCGGGAACGGCGCGGGGAATTTAACAGCATAAAGGTTGAGAAGTCAACAAAATTTCTACTTCTGTTCGAGGGGCTATATAACCAGAAGGCAGGCTCATTGGACGGAATGATTGAAGCGACTAATTAAAGCATTACCGATTTGCCAGATTTCTTGAGTTTTCAACTCCTGCCGACAGTATTTTTCAACTGTAAAGTCTAATCCGACTTGTTATAAAGGGAGCATGAACACCGCTACCCTGCTCGCAGACCCTTCCGCAATCAAACTCACATACATTCGCCCTGCGGCCGACTCGATCACCATTGTCGTCAAGACCATCCTCCCGTGTAGCTCCTGCCCCCTCTGCGGTAGGCGCTCAACATTCGTTCACAGCCGCTACGTGCGTCGAATCGCAGACCTGCCGTGGCAAGGCGTCTCGGTAAAGCTTGAACTGCATACACGCCACTTCCGCTGCGACAATGCTCTCTGCCCGCGTCGCATCTTTTGCGAACGTCTCCCACAGGTCGTCGCCGTCTATGCCCGCAAGACCGTCAGGCTCAACGATGCCGTGCGGCTCATCGGCTTCCTCATCGGCGGCGAAGCCGGAGCGCGTGCCGCCGTTCGACTCGGCATGAGCGTCAGTCCCGATACCTTAATCCGGCGCGTTCGACAAACGGCGATGCCGGCGATGCCGACGCCACGTGTACTCGGCGTGGATGACTGGGCCAAACGCAAAGGGCAAAGCTACGGCACTATTCTTGTCGATCTGGAACGCCGCCGCCCCGTTGACCTGTTACTGGATCGTGAAGCCAGAACATTAGCTGCATGGCTCAAAGCTCATCCGGGTATCGAGGTCATCACGCGTGACCGCGCACGCGCTTACGCTGAAGGCATCACGGGCGGCGCTCCATCCGCGCTCCAAGTCGCCGACCGCTTTCACATACTGAAGAATCTGAGTGAAGCGTTGGAGCGTGTGCTTACCCGCCAACATCAGTTCGTGCGTGCAGCCGTTCAGCCTCCTGCGGCGGCTTCATCATCCTCGCCTCTCTCACAGCGGGAAGCCGAGTTGTCGGCGCTTACACAACAGACTTTCCTGCCGCCTCTGTGTCCGCGTCCCGGCGTCGCCGAGCGTCGGGATAACTCCCTGGCATTGTATAACGAGGTCGTCCGTCTCAAGGGTGAAGGACTATCCACTGAAGAGATAGCGCCTCGCGTTGGGAAGCGCCCCCGTACTGTTCGCCATTGGCTCAGCTTGGGTGAGTTCCGAGAACTCAGGAAACACCGGCGCAGCCTTCTTGATTCTTACTTGCCATACATCAGCGCCCGATGGGAGGAAGGCTGCCGCAACGTCTCGGAGTTGTGGCGCCAACTTGTGGAGCGCGGCTATCGCGGCTCATGCAAGTCTCTCAACAACTACCTGCATCGCCAATCATTACCGCCGGCAGTAGAGCCTCCGCATAGAAAGAGCGCTCGACGGCGAACTGCCCCGCCGTTGATGCCCGCGCCTAGTCCACGTCGAGCGGTGTGGATGCTGCTCAAGCCAGAGAGACTGAAGGAAGCGGAGCAGCAGATGGTCGAGAACTTGTGTCGGCTGTCGCCGGAGGTGGAGCAGGCGACGGCGTTGACACGTCGCTTTATGCAGATGGTACGGGAGCGGCAAGCGGATCAACTGAGCGAGTGGATGAGCGAAGTAGCCTCTAGCCGGTTGCCGGAACTCAAGGCGTTCGCCCGCGGCTTGGAACAAGACCGGGCGGCAATAGACGCAGCGTTGCGTGAAGAATGGAGCAATGGACAGACCGAAGGACAGGTACATCAGCTCAAGCTGTTGAAGAGGCAGATGTATGGCCGAGCAAAGTTCGACCTGTTAAGAGCGAAAGTGTTGTTCGCCGCATAGCCCTTACGAAAAGGGTCTATCAAGCGGGAACTATCCAGCCCTCATCAAAAGTGCGGGAGTTCCAACTTATGCTTCCAATTTTGTGTCCAGGAATCTAGCTACTCTTGCAGGGTGTTAGTAAGTGAAGACTTTATCTGGTGAGACTCATCTCTGATTTGATTTCGCGTAGAGCTTCTTTGAAAAGACTGCTCCGCCCCGTGCTGGGAAGATACCCCAAACTGGAAGTAGCATCAGGACGGTAGCTTGAGGAGCTTTATTAACTTCTGGAATCTGGGGTCCGAGCGCAGACTGTCCACTTCGGGAGCGACTTTTATCCAGTTGAGCCACTCGTTCTGGGCCGCGTAAGCCTTGTCCAACCACTCGAAAGCCTCCGACTTCTCGGAGAGTGCTGTATAAATAAGCGCGATTACATAAGGCGGAACGTAGCTCCGCTTGGATAACTCTGATAATTCTTCGAGTATTTGGACAGCCTTGTCCCTTCTTCCAGCCAGGGCATAAGCATGTCCGATAAAGCCTTGAATGATTGAAAGCTTGCAGATTTGGCCCGCCTTTTGAAACTCTGCGATGGCTTTATCGAATTCACTCCGCTGCTCGTAAGCCATCCCCAGTGTGATGTGGGCCAGGCAGAAATCTGGATTCTGCTCAAGCGTTTGCTCAAGCTGCTTGACTGACTTGTCATACTGGCGCGCGTGCAAATAATGCCAGCCTAAATACTGTGCGACGCCTTGATCCAGAGGGTCTAATTCCAGAGCAATCCGGCTCTCGTTGAAGGATTCTTCAATCCGGCCCATAGCCATCAGAAAGTGCGAATACCAGTTATGGCTGTGAACGTAATTGGGATTTAATTCGATGGCTCGCTTAAACTCTTTCTCTGCGCCGACCCAGTCTCGCTCGTAAATCATTTTGACACAAGCCAGGGAGGCATGAGGCTCAGCGAGAGTGTCATCTATCGCCAGCGCATTGAGCGCGGCGGCCTTGGCCTTCGGGTTTGCCTCCCAGGGCGGCAAGATGCCGTAGAAATCGTAGGCCGCATAAGAGTCGGCGAGACCACAGTAGGCCAGCGCATAGCCGGGGTCTATATCAATGGCGTGCTCGAAGGACTCGATGGCTTTCTGATAGCCACTCTCCGTTCGCTTGTTGTAGTAATAACGACCCTTCAGATAGTACAGGTAGGCTTCCGGCGCGACGTTGTAATAGCGTCCCAATTTCTGCTCGTCTTCATCCGTCAGCTTTAATCGGAGTTCCTCCGAAATATGTTTTGAGACCTCTTGCTGGACGGACAGAATATCCGAGAGCGTCCGGTTATACTGTTCACCCCAGATTTGCCAGCCCTGTGCCACGTCAACCAGTTCCGTCGCAATGATGAGCCGCTCTCCCAACTGAAAAATCCGTCCGGTCAGCACCGCGCTGGCTCCCAACGCGCGGCCTACCTGCTGGGGGTCAGCTTCTTGACCTTTATAACGGAAGACTGTGCTGCGGGTGATAACGCGTAGTTGCGGCAGTTGTGAGAGAGTGTTGATGATATTTTCGATAATTCCGTCTGAGAGATACTCCAGATTGGAGTCTTCACTAGCGTTCACCAGCGGCAGGACGGCCAAAGTGATGTTCGGTTCAGCCTGTCGTTTCGTGGTCTGCCTTTGGGCGGTGGCAGAGCGCACTCCACGAGCCGTCTCCGCTGCCGAATCGTCAATCTCTTCATGGACCTCTTTGACGGGCTTAACAAAACGATAACCGCGCTTGGGCACAGTCTCAATATATTGATCCTTGCTTTCGCTCTCGCCCAGCGCCTTGCGCAACGTGAAGATGTTTTGGGTCAGGTTAGACTCCTCGACATACCTGTCCGGCCACAACTCACTCATCATTTGACTTTTCTCGACCACGCTCCCGGCGCGCTCGACCAGTAACAGGAGAGTTTCAATGACCTTCGGCGCTAAAGGCACTGGCCGCTCCTCATGTAAAAGAAGACGCTGTTCGAGGTCTAGCCGGAAAGGCCCAAATTCATAATAGTGATTTATTCGCATACCCATACAACGCCTTGATCTCCTCTCAATAATTTTTCAATAAAATTATTGAGAAGAAATTGATGACCGTCTTGAAGACTTTAAGGCAGTCTTCAAGTAGCATCTGGGCGTGTAGAACAAGGGCAAGGATGAGGACGATAAAACCACTACCATCTAATAACGCTTAGCAAGGCGAATTGTAATAGAAGACTCTGCCTTGTGGCAATGATGCGGTCAACTATAAATTTGCGCCCGAGAGGATTTTCCGAATCGGCTTTAATAGGCAAAAGTTGTGAGGCGAGCTTTATCCCGATAGTCATCATTGCAGGATTCCATTTCCTCGGACGTTTATCGGATATTTTAAACCTTAAATCGGACTGACTGATTTAACTTACGGTGGCAGATAAAAGAAGTTTCATGGATTTTAGAAAAGCCTTTGAACGCTCATGCTGGTACGCGATTCATACCCGGTCGAAGGAAGAAGACCGGGCCGAGATGAATTTAGCGGCCTGGGGAATACCAACACTGGCCCCCAAAATTAGAGAACCTCGCTATAACCAATTTACCGGCAAACCAACTTATTTTACTAAACCTTTATTTCCTCGTTATCTCTTTGCTCAGTTTAACGCCGAGACGTTGCTCCATAAAGTTTGCTACACCAGAGGAGTGCAGAGCGTCGTCAGTTCTAACAATCATCCGCTGGAAGTGGATGACGAGGCGATTGCTTTCATCCGGTCGCGCATGGACGAAAACAATTTCGTCAGTCTGGACAACGAACTCAAGCGTGGCGACGAGGTGACGATAAAGAATGGCTCGCTCAAGGGTCTCAACGGCATCTTCGATAAAGGAATCAAGGGGACTGATCGTGTGATCATCCTCCTCCAGGCGGTCAATTACCAGGCGCATATCACCATTGATAAGTCGCTGGTCCGACAATCCGACCGTCTGTTATGCGCTGTCGCATGATAGGCATAAGGCGAGTAAATATTCAGCAGTAAGCTGCCTGTTGAATAGAAGTCTGCTGTTGCCCCGGCAACCAAAAAGTTTTTTTAGCATCTCCCCCAACGCATAAATGACCGCATGAGACTGAGGTCGCCTGCGAAATAACAACAAGCGCTCCTCAAGTGCGCTTCTCGAACGGTGTGGCTTGCCACACCTAAAATAGTTCGTCACCAACTCGCAAATTTTCTGTTTTGCCCGAACAGACTGCTCGGCGCAAAGTGCGGTAGCTCTGTCCGTTGGTGGAAAGATTGAGCGCCGCCAGGTCCTAACCGCCCACGTTGCGGACATCTCATAGCCGCTCGCGCCGCTCAAAGTTCGGATAATCCTCTTCGGCCAAAATAATCGTCAAGCAACAAGGAGACCGTAATGAATCGAGACGAGAAGGAAGATAACACCCGTTACAAGGTGGTCGTGAATCAAGAAGAGCAGTATTCCATCTGGCCCGCCGACCGCGAGAATCCGTTGGGATGGAACGACGCGGGCGAGAGTGGCACGAAGGCGGCGTGCTTGGCCTACATTCGAGAAGTCTGGACCGACATGCGTCCGCTCAGCTTAAGACTCCAGATGACAAACCAGTTCTAGTTTTAGCCGCAGCCGCCGGGTCGCGCCGGGTTCTCTTAATTTCCAACGCTTATGTGCAAGTGCGTCTGAGCACTGTCTGAGGAAGATCACTGATGGCCCAAGCTTATTCAACGGAGAGCGCCAACTCAAGCATCCTGAAAGCCTCGCCCAGGACCAATCTGCTGAATGGAGGAGCACTCCTTTTATTCATGCTCGTGGTCGCAACGGTGAGCCTTTATCAACAAACGCCTCCGGCTGCGGTCAGTACCGGCGCGCCGTTGGCAGAGTTCTCGTCCGGTCGCGCAATGCCTCAACTTAAGGCTATCAGCCAAAAGTCGCACCCGCTCGGTTCGCTCGCGCACGAAGAAGTCCGCGATTACATCGTCAGTACGTTGAGAGCGGAAGGGCTGTCGCCCGAAATCCAAAAGACAGTCGGGCTGAATCAGGAATGGGATGGTCCAGTGCGCGCCGCGACGGTCGAGAATATCGTCGTCAGACTCAAAGGAACAGAGAACACCAAAGCCATTCTGCTGGTCGGACATTACGACTCTGTGCCGACCGGGCCGGGAGCCAGCGATGACGGCGCGGCGGTGGCGGCCATGCTGGAAACGGTGCGGGCTTTACAGACAGGTGCGCCGTTGAAGAACGATGTAATCTTGCTTTTTTCCGACGGCGAAGAGGCTGGGCTTCTTGGGGCAGACGCTTTCGTCAACCAACATCCCTGGGCCAAAGATGTCGGCCTCGTGCTCAACTTTGAAGCGCGCGGCAACAGCGGCCCCTCGATGATGTTTGAAACGAGCAATCGCAATGGCTGGCTCATCAGGGAATTTGCGAAAGCTACGCCCGCCCCGCGAGCGCAGTCTCTGGCCTACGAAATCTACAGACTCTTGCCGAATGACACAGACCTCACGGTCTTCAAGCAGGCGGGATATCCGGCGCTCAATTTCGCCTACATTAATGGCATCTCTCATTATCACACACAGCTCGACAGCTTTTCTCAGATTGACGAGCGCAGCCTCCAGCATCAGGGTTCATACGCGCTGGCACTGACACGCCATTTCGGAAACCTGAATCTGGGAGAGACGCCGGAGACCAACGCCGTCTATTTCGATCTCTTCGGCGAAGTCGTGGTCCACTATTCATACGCCTGGGTTCTTCCTTTAACGGGCATCGCCCTACTGTTGTTCGCAGGAGTCCTCTACATCGGGGTGCGAAACGGGCGCTTGAATTTCAAGGGCGTGGCGCTGGGTTTTATTAACGTGTTGTTGAGTCTGCTGGCGTCGGCACTGGCCGGAACGCTCATCTGGCGGATGATTGACAAGTTGCAGCCGGTCTCCGGTATCAAGCCATCAGGCGAGACTTATTATCCGGGCCTCTTCCTCATCGGCTTTGTGGCACTCGCGGTGGCGATCAGCACGACTCTCTTTGTCCTGTTTCGGAAAAGAGCCAGCGCGGAAAACCTCGCGGTCGGAGGCTTGCTCTGGTGGATGCTCTTACTGTTGCTGACCAGCTTTTATCTGCCCGGGGCCAGCTATCTTCTCACCTGGCCGTTGCTCTTCAGCTTGATTGGCCTGGGAGTCAGGCTGAGCTTGAGGAAGGATGCGGCAGCTTCATTCAAGGGCTGGGCCATGCTGTGCTTGTGTGCCATCCCCGGAATCATCTTACTGTCGCCGACCATCGAACAAGTCTTCGTCGGCCTCACCTTAAATTGGATTGGCCTGGTCATGGCGCTGGTGGTCTTGCTGCTCGGCCTCCTCATCCCGCACCTGGACCTGATGACAGCCGTGAACAAATGGTCGCTGACGTTGGCTGCGACCTTGATTTTCGCAGGCTGCGTCGTGGCTGGCAGCCTCGCTTCCGGCAACGATGCGAATCATCCGAAACTGGACAGCATCTTTTACGGCTTGAACGCCGATTCAGGGGCAGCCGTCTGGGCCAGCGTAGATCGCAAGGCGGACGCGTGGACTTCACAGTTCTTCAACGCGGATGTGGCGGAAGGAGTCTTGCCGGAATTTTTTAGCACTAACTCAACCGGCAAATATCTCAAGAGTCCGGCTCCGGTTGAGGCGCTGGCCGCTCCAAATATCGAAGTCATCGAAGACAGCTCTCAAGACGGGGTGCGCAAGCTGCGACTGCACATCACCTCGCCGCGCCACGCAAATCTCCTCTCGCTCTATGTTGACTCGAAGGCGGAAGTGCTGCGAGCCACGGTCAACGGGAGGCCCATAGACGACCAGCAGACGAGCGTCGCGTTGAAGCGAGCGCGGCAATGGAGTTTGCGTTACTACTCCGTGCCGCCGGAGGGTATAGAGGTGTCGGCGGAAATCAAAACGGCAGAGCCTCTCAAGCTGAGGGTCGTGGACCAGTCATATGGGCTTCCCGAGCTTCAAGGGAAATCCGTAACGGCCCGGCCCGATAACATCATTCCGGCTCCCATCTCAATCACTGATTCAAGCTTTGTCAGCAAGTCTTTCACCTTTTAGGAAAGAATCATCCGCGCGTCCCGCCGCAAGAGAGCAACAGCTTTTTGCAACAGCCCGTAGGTGTAGAATAAATGAGCAGTCAGTTAATCCTTGACCCTGATAACTTATCCGAAGCCAGCCCCAGAGCACTCACCCTCGTGGACCTTTTACGAGGCCGGGCGCAACTGCAACCTGAGCGTCCGGCCTACACTTTTCTCATTGATGGAGAGCAGGAGGAACTAAGCCTCACTTACGGCGAGCTTGACCGGCAGGCGCGTGCCATCGCGGCCTGGCTTCAACCTCTGGTTTCGCCGGGTGATCGCGTCCTGCTGCTCTATCCTCCGGGTCTGGAATACATCGCTGCCTTCTTCGGCTGTCTGTATGCGGGGGCGGTCGCTGTTCCCGCCTACCCGCCGAGACGCAATCGTAATCTTCTGCGGCTACAGGCTCTCGTAGCTGACGCGCAGGCTTCTGTGGCTTTGACCACCGCGCCCGTGCTCGCACGCATCAGTCCTCTCTTCTCGCAAAATCCTTACCTTGAGCCGTTGCGCTGGCTGACTTCCGATAGCATCACCGTCGGAATCGAGCGTCACTGGCAAGAGCCTGCCATCAACAGCGAGGCGCTGGCTTTCCTTCAGTACACCTCCGGCTCGACCTCGACGCCGAAGGGCGTCATGCTGACGCACGGAAATCTGCTGCATAACGAGCAGATCATCCAGCACGCCTTTCAGCAATCCGAAGAGTCCATCATTCTCGGCTGGCTTCCCCTTTATCACGACATGGGATTGATCGGGAATGTGATTCAACCTCTCTACGTCGGAGCGCCCTGCGTCCTGATGTCCCCGACGGCATTCCTACAAAAGCCTGTGCGCTGGCTCGAAGCTATCTCACGCTATCGCGCCACGACGAGCGGCGGACCAAACTTCGCCTACGATCTCTGCGCCCGCAAGATTACTGAAGAGCAGCGGGCGACGCTCGACCTCGACAGTTGGACTGTGGCCTTCAACGGCTCTGAACCCATTCGCCAAGAGACGATGGAGAGGTTCGCCGACACTTTCGCGCCATGTGGCTTCAGACGTGAAGCTTTCTCACCTTGCTATGGCTTGGCGGAAGCAACACTCATCGTCACTGGCCGCTCCGACCAGTCGCTGCTCCTGGTCAAAACGATTGATGCGAGAGCGTTGGAGAATAACCTTGTGGTCGAGGCTGCGGCTGGCCCGAGCGAGGCCGCTGAGACTAAAGCGATGATCGGCTGCGGCACAGTGTTGATGGACCAACAACTGGTCATCGTAGAACCGGAGAGCGGACGCCTTTGTCCGCCCGAGCAAGTGGGAGAAGTCTGGATTGCCGGGCCGAGCATTGCCGCAGGCTACTGGAATCGCCCGGAAGAGACCGAGCGCACTTTTCAAGCCCGACTCGCAGAAAGCGGGGCCGGGCCTTTTTTGCGGACCGGCGACTTAGGGTTTCTACAAGACGGAGAGCTATACATCACAGGTCGGCTCAAAGACCTCATCATCATTCGTGGACTAAACCACTATCCGCAGGACATAGAGTTGACGGCGGAGCGGTGCAGCCCGGCGTTGCGGCCCGGCTACGGAGCTGCATTCGCGGTGGAAGTCGAAGGGGAAGAGAAACTGGTCTTGGTCCAGGAGGTAGATCACAGACGCCGCGCAAACTTCTCTGAAGTGATTGAGCAGATTATCGAGGCTGTCGCCGAAGGGCATGAGATTCAGGTCCATGCCGTCTCGCTCATACGCGCCGGAAGCATCCCCAAAACATCTAGCGGAAAAATACAAAGGCACGCCTGCCGGGCTGCTTTTCTGGAACGCAGCCTGGAAGTATTGGCCGAGTGGCGCAGCGAATCTGAAATGGTCGAGGAGAGCGTGGAGACAGCCGCCAGCGCCGCGCCGGACACTACGGAAGGGATGCTCGGCTGGCTGAAAGCAACGCTTGCGGCGAAGCTCCGCCTGAACTCTTCCAGAATAGATGTCAACCAGCCCGCGACCAGATACGGCCTTGACTCACTTCTGGCCATCGAGCTTGTGCATCAGGCGGAGACCGTTCTGGGCATTGCCCTGCCACTCACGTTCTTTCTCCAAAATCTCAGTCTCACAGAACTCGTGGCACGGATGCTCGACCAGTACACGACAGCCTCCATGGCGGCCAAGTCGAAATTGGAGTCGTCGCACGAAGCGGTCGCCGTGCATCCGCTCTCTCACGGTCAAAAAGCCCTCTGGTTTCTGCATCAAATAGCGCCCGCGAGTGCGGCTTATAATATCGTGGGAGCGGTTCGGATTCTCTCAGCGTTGGACACAGCAGCCCTGAAGCGCGCGTTCCAGGCGCTCGTTGACCGTCATCCTTCCCTGCGGACGACTTTCATCGCTCCTGATGGCGAGCCTGTTCAGAGCATACACGAGAAGGCGGAGGTCTTCTTCGAGGAAGAAGATGCTAGCGAGTGGAGCGAAGAGTTGTTGCGTCGGCGATTATCCGAGCGGGCGCATCTCCCCTTTGACCTGCAACAGGGGCTGCTGCTGCGCGTGAGCCTGTTTCGTCGCTCGGCGCAGGAGCATGTCCTGTTGCTGGCCGTGCATCACATCGTCTCTGATATCTGGTCGCTGGCTGTTCTCACGCGTGAAGTGGGAATCCTCTACTCGGCGGAGCACGCCGGAGCGCCCGTGACCCTCGATGCCTTGCCGTTGCAGTTCAGCGACATTGTGCGTTGGGAGGAGGAACTGTTGCATGGACCAGAGGGCGAGCGGCTCTGGACCTACTGGCAAAAGCAATTGGCCGGTGAGCTACCGGTGCTGAATTTACCCATTGACCATCCTCGCCCGTCTGTCCAGACCTATCGCGGCGCATCCGTCCCCTTCAAATTTGATGCGGAGTTGACTCGACGTTTGAAAGTGCTCAGTCAGAAAAACGGAGCGACGCTCTACATGACCTTGCTCGCGGCCTTTCAAACTCTGCTCTCGCGCTACACGGGACAAACGGACATCCTCGTCGGCTCGTCCACGGCCAACAGGAATTGGTTGGAGATGGCGGGCATCGTCGGTTACTTCGTCAACCCTGTGGTGCTGCGCGGCGATCTTTCGCAAGACCCCTCGTTTGAGAGCTTTCTTAGCCAGATACGGCGCGTCGTGCTTGAAGCGTTCGAGCATCAAGCGTATCCGTTGCCGCTGCTGGTGGAGCGGTTGCAACCCGTGCGCGACCCCAGCTATTCGCCTCTCTTTCAAGTCCTCTTCGTCTTGCAAAATGCTCATCTCGGCGATGAAGAATCGTTGGCCTCGCTGGCACTGGGCGAAGAGGGAGTGCGACTCAAACTGGGCGAGCTTGAAGTAGAGTCAGTCGCTCTGGAACAGCGCGTGGCCCAGTTTGACCTGACTATAATGTTCGCAGAGTTGGACGGTGGACTAACCGCTTCTCTACAGTACAACACGGACCTGTTCGAGTTGGAAACAATCGAGCGATTGGCCAGCCACTTCGAGCAGTTGCTGCAAGCCATCGTGCGTCAACCAGAGCAGCGGCTCTCGGCGCTTCCGCTCTTAAGCGAAGCCGAAGAGCAACAGTTGCTCAGAGCCTGGAACTCGGCATCCGAGAGCTTTGCGACCCACTGCCTCCAGGACCTCTTCGCCGAGCAAGTGCGCCTCCAGCCAGAGCGGATAGCTCTCTCTTCCGGCTCCGAGCAACTCAGCTACAGCGAACTGGACGAGCGCGCAAACCAACTCGCCCATCATCTGCAATCTCTCGGGCTCGGCCCTGACTCTCTGGTCGGCGTCTGCCTCGAGCGCTCCATGGAGCTGATGGTCGCCATCCTGGCAGTCGTCAAAGCTGGAGCCGCTTACCTCCCGCTGGAGCCGACAGCCCCGACCCAGCGCCTGGCCTTCATCCTCGAGGATGCTGAAGTCAAGCTCGTCCTGACACAGGAACATCTCCTGGAGCGCCTGCCGATGGCGGGAGGTGGTGAGGCCAACTCCTCTGCGGAGAGCTCCTCTGTGGAGAGCTTCTGCCTGGACCGTGACTGGAGCATCATCTCGGACTTATCACGCCAGACGCCACCGCATCACTCGACGCCGGACAACCTCGCTTACGTCATCTACACGTCAGGCTCGACGGGCCAGCCCAAAGGCGTCGAAGTCACGCACGCCAATGTCACCCGACTCTTCGCTTCGACCGCAGAGGTATTCAAGTTCACGGACACAGA
>Ga0182001_10000101_pt1 | contig 20351 bp, 19 predicted proteins | sample BulsoiFelSFmetaG_FD_120485 | JGI IMG/M metagenome (GOLD analysis project Ga0182001, IMG submission 120485) | Bulk soil microbial communities from Mexico - San Felipe (SF) metaG | ecosystem: Environmental > Terrestrial > Soil > Agricultural land | place: Mexico: San Luis Potosi | collected... | reverse complement strand
GAATGGAGCGCGCCGAGGCGTTCCATAGTGCCGCGCTTGGAGTTGAAGACGTTGGCGTCGTGCAGAACTTTGCCGCTGATGATTCGCATGACGTTGATGCGTCCGGCAAAGGGGTCTGCGATGGTGCGGAAGACGTAAGCGGAAAATGGCTCGCTGTCAGAATACTTGCGAGAGATTTTCTCCGTGCCGTCGCCGTCAACTGAGGCGCGACCATGCTCTGCTTCGTGCGCCGCAGGATTCGGGGTGTAGTCAACGATGCCGTCAAGCAGCGTCGTCAAGCCAACGAGCGTTGTGCTCGAAGCGGCGAAGACCGGACAGAGCTTGCTGTTGGCAATAGCCCGCTTGATGCCCGGAATCACGTCTTCATCCGGCAACGTTCCATCTTCAAAATATTTCTCCATCAGAGCGTCGTCGGATTCAGCAACAAGCTCGACAAGGCGCTCGCGCGTCTTCTCAAGGACATCGCGCCCCGTTTCTGGAAGCGGGACTTCTTTGGCTTTGCCATGCTCGTCAAACTCGTAAGCCTTCATGTGAACGACATCAACGACGCCGCGAAAATCTTTCTCTTTCCCGATGGGCAGAGTGAAGGGAATGATGGCGCGGCTGAAGGTATGCTGCGCGCTCTCAAGCGATGCGCCGAAATCAGCGTGCTCTTTGTCGAGCGCGTTGATGACCATGATACGCGGAAGGATGAACTCGTTGGCGTAGGCCCAACTCTTCTCTGTCTGCACCTCTACGCCGCGGACGGCGTGAACGACGACGAGCGCGCAGTCTGCCACTCGAAGAGCGGGGCGCGCGTGCGAGATGAACGCTGCATAACCGGGCGTGTCAATCAGATTAATCTTCGTCTCGCGGTATTCGAGATGAGCGAGCGCGGTGTTGAGCGTCACCTTGCGCTCAATCGAATCTTCGTCGTAGTCGGTCACGGTCGTGCCTTCGTCCACCTTGCCCCAGCGTGGGGTCGCGCCCGCAGCATAGAGCAGGGAACTAATGAGCTGAGTCTTGCCAGCGTCGCCATGACCTATGACGGCCAGGTTGCGTATCAATTCGGTTGGATAGGGTTTCATAGCCTTAAGAAAAGCTTCCTTTCAGAGATTCAAATATTTTGGAGAAGAATAGCCATACCCGGTCAGTTAAAACGCGCCGAAATTATAGGGCGGGATGCGCTCCGAGTGAGTCTGTAATTTAGCCGAGCCGAGCGGGGAAAGGCAAGTAAGGAGGCTATGGGAATAGGCGCACGTTCTCTCGCCGAAGCCTTTTCTATATAATGATTGTTGAGGGCCGAAAAATAATTTGTGAGGCGATGATGAGAGGTAAATTGATTAACCGTCGAAGAAGACAAGCTTGCACGGGCCAGAGAGTTTTCATCCTCACACTTCTAATTTGCTTTCTGTTTATTCCGCTTTACACGAAGGCTCAGGACATTAAGATCATCTCTAAGAAGCCTCCAGTCATGCAGCTCTATGATAGAACCAAGAATGAGACCGACATCAAGTTAAAACTTGGAAATAATGCTGATGCTTCAAATATCAGTGAGGTGATGAGCGGACAAGCTGATGTAATTGTTCCCATCCAGTCAGGTATCCTGCTGAGCTTTGCCGATTACTTTTATGAGGGCCGCACTCCGTCTCGGAAGGGAAGCGTAAAATTCACTTTCCTGTCGGAGCATAAAAGCACATTCAAATCGCCGCCAGACTTCTCCATCATCGCTGATGGAATAGAGGCGCAAAAGGGCGCGGCAGAACTGCCCGGATTATGGTCTTACAAAGAGAATTCAGCGAATGTTGAACAGCAGATGATTACTCTTGACGTGCCGTTCGAAGTATTCCTCACCATAGCTGGAGCAAAGAAGGTAGAGTTCAAATTAGAATCGAAGAGTTACAGGCTGGCAAACTTTCAACAGAAGTACATGCGCGCTTTCGCAAAGATGATTGAGCAGTTAGGAAAATAGAATAGCGATGGGCCAGGCGAAGCTAATAGAAGTTTACATGGACGGGCAATGCCCCTTGTGTCGCTGGATGCGCGAGAGGGTAGAGCGGCGCGACAAGTTTGGCCGGATTGATTGGAAAGATTACCGCGACCCCGAAACCCTGAGCAGCACGCCCTTCACCTTCAAAGAACTGGACGAAGAGATGCACGCGCGCCGCATCGGCAATGGTCGCTGGTCTTCGGGCTTCAAGGCTTGGCTCGAAGTAATGCGCGTCCTCCCGCGCTGGCGTCTCGTCGCTCCTCTGCTCTCCATCTGGCCTATTACTGCTCTTGGCCGACTCTTCTATCGCTGGCTCGCCAAGCGCCGCTACAAGCTCTTCGGCATCCCCCCGCCCTGCGACCCTGAAGGCGTCTGCACGCTACATAAAGAGAGTGGGCAGTAAGCAGTGAGCTTTAGCTCGTTGAGAGAAGGGTTATCGAAAAGCCACCAAGCTTATCAACCCTTATCTTACTGCTCACTGCCTACTGCCTACTGCCTACTGCTTTACAAGGCCACCTTTACTTACTTCATTGCATCTTAAAGTCGCTGAAAAGTTCCTGATGGGAACGGTGTCGGAGACTGTAGGCGTGTTGGTTCAATAAAGGTCAGGAGCGTTTGTGCGCCTCGCTCCGAAGAGAGATTTATTGAGCGCAGGGTGCGGCTCATATTACAGGGAGTAATCAGTACCATGTCTGGAAGAAAGATTGTTTCTGTTTTCGCAGCCCTCATCTTTTTCGTGGCTGCGTCTTTTGTTGTGAGCGCGAAGACGCTCGAAAAAAATAGTAAAGAGAGTTCAGAGAAGCCTCGTGTCGAGTCGCCTTTGAACATTGCGATTCTGATTCAGGACGATCTAATCTCGCGCGTCGGCACTGAATTAAATGTGACGCGCGATTTTATTCGTGGACTTCCGGCAGGCTCGCGCGTCATGATCGCTTACGTGACCACAGGGTCTTTGCAGGTGCGCCAGCCCTTTACGAACGATCTTGAGAAGGCCGCCAAGTCGCTCAGAACGCCCGTCGGCAACACGAGCGCGTCGCCTTACAATCCTTATGTCGAAGTCGTCGAAGCTCTCAAAAAGTTTGACGATGGCGGCACGAACCGCAATGCGATTCTCTTAATCTCAGATGGTCTCGACACTTCGCGCGGATTCGACATTGACTCCGCCGGAAACACTATTGATTTGCAGCGCGCGATTAAAGAGGCGCAGAAGCGCAACGTCTCCATCTATTCGTTTTTTGCGCCGACCGTTGGGCTGACCAGCTTTAACCGCCTGGCTGTGAGCTATGGTCAAAGCTCGCTCAACCGTCTCTCGAATGAAACAGGCGGACGAGCCTTCTTTCAAGGCACGAGCTATGTGACCTTCGATTCCTACTTTGACCACCTGAGCGATGCGCTCAACGCGCAGTACGCGAAGGCTTACTAAGATTCGCTTCCATCCACAACATAAAAAAGCAGCCGCAGAAACTTCTCCTCTGCGGCTGCTTTTTCTAGTTTCCAACGGCGAATTTGGTGATAGAATCCAGCGCAAGGTTCAGACCCGCAAAAGTCGTCAGTCAGTTGAGTCTGTCCCGCTAAGTTTTTGGAATCGAAATCCAGAGCTTCACAGTCGTTCGAGTTGGTGAGCGTGCCTTTCATCTTCCACGAAAGCAGAGTCCCTGGCAGTTGTTGCCCCCCGGCGATAAATCACGCCTTCCTGTCCCAACAGTCTGGCTTAAACCGTTTACGGAGTATCCGAACTCCGTTCTCGCCATGAACACAAATAAAGGACGTGAATACTGTCTCATTGTCGAAGGCGCATACCTGACTGAAACGGAAGCCGAGCATGCCCTGCGCGATCCGTTTATAGAAGATTGGGTTGAGCAAACGGGGCGCTTCCGCATCCATAACATGGGCGACATAGAGGTCACGCCCGGCGTTGCGCTTGGAATGCTCGGGGTAGTCATGCTCGATGAGAGGCTCTTCGAGATAGCGAGCATTGACCCCGAACATCCCTTGACCGAACACAAAGCCAAGGGCATTGCCGAAGCCCTCCGCAGACAAGACATGTTCGATGAAATTTCGGTCGAGCCGAGAGAGGAAAGCGACGAGATCGAATAGTCCAAAGTCCAATGTCCAAAGTCCAATGTCAATTCGCTTCTCTCACTTTGGACTTTGGACTAAAATGAAATGGCCGAAGAAAACAGACACATATTTTTAGGAGGTCGGGTTCGCGCGCTCCTGGATGACATCACGCGGCAGCGTGTGGATGCCATCGTCAATGCTGCGAACAGCACGCTCCTTGGCGGGGCTGGCGTTGACGGCGCGATTCATCAAGCGGGCGGCGCACAGATTTTAGAAGAATGTCGTGAAATCCGGCGCGCACAGTTGCCCGCAGGTTTGCCTACGGGCGAGGCCGTCATCACGAGCGGCGGCCTGCTCGTCGCACGTCACGTGATTCATACGGTCGGGCCGATTTACGGGCAGCACGGAGGTCTTGAGCCGGAGCTTTTGGCGCGTTGCTATAAAAATTCTTTGGCGCTGGCGAGCGCGCACGGTCTCGCTTCGATAGCGTTCCCTTCAATCTCGACCGGAGCTTACGGTTACCCGCGCCGAGAGGCTGCAGCGGTCGCCTCCAGTGCGGTCGCAGAATTTCTTGCTGATGATACTTCCATCCGAGAAGTGCGTCTGGTATTTTTCCAGCCCGGAGACTTAAAAGCATTTTTGCAGAATCACAGATTTGACGATTAACCACAGACCATAGACAATCGAGTTTTGAATTTTGAGTTTTGAATCTTGAATTAAAAGGCTTCCGGTCTTCATTCAAGATTCAAAACTCAAAATTCATAATTTTTTTAACGGGAAAAGGAAGCTTAATGGCTCAGGCTACAGAAGAGATAGAGCAGAAGATTGAATTGAGAGAAAGAAAGTTACCGGAGTCGTTGGAAAGTCTTGCCCGGCTCGCCTGGAATTACTGGTGGAGCTGGACGGGCGGCGGCACATCCGTCTTTCGTGATTTAGACCCTGTGAGTTGGGAAGAGTGCGAGCACAACCCGCGCCGCTTGTTAACCGAAGTCTCCGAGTTTCGCTTAACACAGATGGGGACAGACCCTGTGTACGTCGAGCGCGTTCGCCAGCTTACCGAAAGATTCGACCGCTACATGGCAGATGGGCGCACCTGGTCATCGCATTCGGAGAAAAAGATTACGCGCGAGAATCCCGTCGCCTATTTCTGCGCTGAGTACGGCATACACAACTCTCTGCCATTCTATTCCGGCGGACTCGGCATCCTCGCTGGCGATCATCTCAAGAGCGCGAGCGATCTGGGACTGCCGCTCGTCGCCGTCGGCCTGCTCTATCGCTACGGCTATTTCCGCCAACGCCTCAAGCGCGACGGCTGGCAAGAAGAGTTTTACGGCGAGACATATCCGTCTGTGCTGCCGATTCATCAAGTCAAAGATGAGGAGGGCACGCCCGTCATCATCGAGGTCTTGATGCGCGAACGCCCAGTGCGCGCACAAGCCTGGCGCGTTGACGTTGGACGCATCCCGCTCTATCTGCTCGACACGAACATAGAAGAGAATGATGAGACAGATCGCCTCGTCACGGGACATCTCTACGGAGGCGACCGCGAGACGCGTGTCGTGCAGGAGATGCTGCTCGGTATTGGCGGTGTTCGCTTGCTCCGTCGTCTGGGAATCGAGCCGCACGTCTTTCACTTAAACGAAGGTCATTCGGCGTTTCTCACTCTTGAACTTGCGCGCGAGGTCAGGGAGGCCGAAGGCATCCATTTTCATGAGGCCGCGCCGCGTGTTCGCGAGCGTTGCGTCTTTACGACGCACACGCCGATTGCTGCGGGCAATGACGAATTCATCGTGCCGCTCATCGAAAAATGTTTCGGCTCGTCTTACGAAGAATCCTTAGGCATCTCGCACGAAGACTTCATCAACATGGGGCGGATCACGCCGAACAACGAGGAAGAGCTTTATGGTCTGACGCCGCTCGCCATTAAGATGTGTCGTTCGACCAACGGCGTGAGCCGCAAGCACGGCGAGGTCTCGCGCGCATTGTGGAAGGAGCTTTGGCCTGAGCGCACGGTTGAAGAAGTGCCGATAACTTCCGTCACCAATGGCGTCCACGCTCCGACATGGGTCGCGCCGATGATACGCGCGCTCTTTGAAAAGCATGTCGGCGAAAACTGGTCTGAGATTACGCGCAACCCTGAAGAGTGGCGGCGACGAATCGCCAGCATCTCTGACGAAGATCTGTGGCGCGCGCATAGTCTTCTCAAACAGAGGCTCATAGCTTTCGTTCGTCATCGTTCCTTCAACACGCGGCTCGCCAACAACGAGAACATGGAATACATAGAGTCTGCGCGAACCATGTTCGATCCCGCAGCCTTGACGATAGGCTTTGCGCGCCGCGTCGCCGCATACAAGCGTTGGGAGTTAATCTTGACAGACCCGCATCGCCTCCTGCGCTTGTTGAACAGCGACGAGCGTCCCGTGCAATTCATCTTCGCGGGCAAGGCGCACCCACAGGACCAGGGCGCGAAGCTCATTCTGCAACACATGGCCCAGTGGAAGCATGATCCGCTCGTGCGTCGCCGCGCGGTCTTTCTGCAAGATTACGATCAGGAGATTGCGCGCCAGCTTGTTCAATCCGTTGACGTATGGATGAACGTCCCGCGCCGTCCTCTGGAAGCCTCGGGCACAAGCGGCGAGAAGGTTGCGATGAACGGAGGCTTAAACCTTTCCATCTTAGACGGCTGGTGGATAGAAGGTTATGACGGCACGAACGGCTTCGCCATCGGCGGCGAAGCCGCGCCTCTCGAAGAGAACGCGAACATTGACGAAGCGGACGCGGAATCTCTCTATCGCACACTGGAAGAAGAGGTCGTGCCCGCCTACTACGAGCGCGACTCGCACGGCCTCCCGCGCCGTTGGGTCGGAATGATGCGCCGCTCGATTGAGACGCTCGTCCCCACATTCAACAGCGACCGGATGGTCGAAGAGTACGCGCGAAAGATTTATTTATAGAGGGTGCAAGTGATAAGATTCTCGGCCAGAGGTTGATGTATGACCACCAAAACTCAAGCGACGATTGAAGACCTGTATCACGTGCCTGACAATGCGAAGGCTGAAATCGTCAACGGAGAACTGATCCTCATGCCGCCAACAGGTGATCTGCCTAGCCGCGCAGCTTTCAACATCGCTTCCAGCTTGCGAGAGTACGCGCGCGGCAAAAACATTGGCCGTGCTTATCCTGACAACACTGGCTACAAAGTCAATCTCCCCGACCGCGATTCTTTCAGCCCCGACGCCTCCTTTTACACAGGCAAGTCAACGGGCATGAAGTTTCTGGAAGGAGCGCCCGCTTTGGCCGTCGAAGTCAGAAGCGAATTCGATTACGGCAAGAAGGCCGAAGCAGCAATTGCCAGGAAGCGCAGCGATTATTTCGCGGCAGGGACGTTGGTCGTCTGGGAAGTTGACCTCATCGGCGAAGACACTGTTAAAGTTTACAGAGCCTCAGACCCGCACAATCCTACAATCTATCATCGCGGCGAAACAGCCGAAGCCGAACCTGCCGTGCTCGGTTGGACGATGCAGGTGGATGAGCTTTTCGATTAGTCTACATTCCATAACAACCAGATGTTCAAGGAGCGTTCACGGAACATTTGTTTATGTTTGATTCAAAGCGCGAACAACTTATCAAATTGGCAGAGGTCATAGAATCCCACTCTGGTTGGTGGCGTTTTCCTGATGAAGAGGCTGTGCAAGGATTTTTAGGAACAGACCCGATCTTTATAGTCGGAATCCGGCCATCTACAAGTGAGTGGGGACCGAGCCATCCGCACCGCAGATTTTTCTATGACTTTCTAGCCAAAATCGGGGCTGCCAATGCGCACTTGACCGATATTTATAAACGTCGAGGCCACTCAAATGATGTAGAGGTAGAATCGGAAAAAGATTTTAATGACCATCTATTACTTTTCCGAAAAGAGATCGAGATTCTACGTCCGACTCGTATTATCTCTATGGGGGTAGAATCTCGTAACCGTTTGAGATGGCACATGCCCGAACTTGAATCTATTGTCAAAGAGGAATGGCATTACATGTATGCTATTCGCTCTGGCAGACGTTCTGAATATGAACTTAAGATGCGTGCTGCTATCGAAGGCTGTAATTAAGCTTCTACCTCAAACTTCATCGCTGGCGCATAGTCTCCATTTATCGTAAAATCAGAACGTAAATTCGATGGTTTGCATGAGCACTTAAAGCCTCATGCTCTGGCATCAGTGAAGGAAAAAGAGAGATGGCATTACTGGAAATTAAACATTACCCGGACCCTGTGTTGTTGAGGCCGGGCGACCCTGTGACGGAGTTTGACGAGAAGCTGAAGAAACTCGTCTCCGACATGTTCGAGACGATGTATGCTGCGCCCGGCGTGGGCCTGGCCGCGCCGCAGGTCGGCGTCTCAAAGCGGCTCTTTGTGATGGACTGTTCGGGCGGCAAAGACCCTGCTCAGCGCATCGCCATGATTAACCCTGAGGTGATTCGCGTCGAAGGCGAGCAGGAGGGCGAAGAGGGCTGTCTCTCATTCCCCGGAATCTTCTTTCCCGTCAAGCGAGACTTTCGCGCCATCGTCCGTGCTCATGATGTGAACGGAAATCTCTTCGAGATTGACGGCATGGAGTTGACGGCGCGCTGCATGCTGCACGAGACGGACCACTGCGACGGCATAGTCTTCATAGACCACACCACGCCCTTGAAGCGCGAGATGGTCAAGCGCAAGATCAAGAAGTTGCAGCGAGCCGGAGAGTGGTAGATTAAATTTTGAGTTATTAAAGGGAACGCGGTTGCTCGTCGAGTGAGCGACCGCGTTTTTGTGTGAGTTGTGGTAACATTCCGAGCATCCAGAAAGTTCTAAACAATTTGAGCTAACGAATAGCGGGAGGGAAGCCTGATGCGACGAACTCTGTTATTAACTGCGTTGTTAATTACATCAACATTTCTCGTCAGTTGTGGGACGACGAACAGCACAGTCACAAACGCGAACGCTTCGGCCAATGTGAGCAATGAGGGCACGGGCGGGACCGCAGGAACAGGCCCGAAAGATCAGGGCATCGGCGGCAACACGAACTCTGGCGCGGTCAACTCAAATACCTACACAGTCCCGCCCGGCTTCAACAAGAACGGAGATCGCGGCAGCGCATCGAGCGCGAACGGCAACACGCCATAAATTTTATCCAGATCGAGGAGCAAGAGATGCAGACAGATTTTAGTAACGAGGCGTTTACAGATTTCAGCAGGGAAGAGAACGCGCTCGCCATGCGCAAGGCGATTGAAAAAGTTAAAAGCGAACTCGGGCGTGAGTACCCGCTCGTCATCGGCGGTGAACGCATCCAGACAGAAGGAAAACACGAGAGCTACAACCCTGCGAAGAAGACAGAGGTGGTCGGTCGCTTTCAAAAAGCAACTGCCGATTTAGCGCGGCGCGCGGTTGAAACTGCCGCCGAGACTTTCAAGACCTGGCGCTACACGCCCGCGACCGAGCGCGCTGAGATTCTCTTTCGCGCCGCAGCTATTTTGCGCGAGCGCAAGCATGAGATGTCCGCCTGGATGATTCACGAAGTCGGAAAGACCTGGGCCGAAGCGGACGGCGACACAGCCGAAGCGATTGACTTCTGCGAGTTCTACGCTCGCGAGATGTTGCGCTATGCCAGGGAACAGCCTTTGACGAAGATTCAGGGCGAGGACAATCGCCTCGAATACATCCCGCTCGGCGTCGGTTGCGTGATTCCGCCCTGGAACTTTCCGCTCGCCATCATGGCGGGCATGACCGTCGCTACGGCTGTCACGGGCAACACTGTGGTCCTGAAACCTTCTTCGGACGCGCCGACCATCGCTTACAAGTTCTTCGAGATTCTGGAAGAGGCAGGGATGCCTCCGGGCGTGGTCAACTTCATGACAGGTTCGGGCGCTGAAGTTGGCGACGTGATCGTTGACCATCCCTTGACGCGCTTCATAGCTTTCACAGGCTCGAAAGAGATTGGGCTGAGGATCAACGAACGCGCTTCGAAAGTTCAGGAAGGACAAGTCTGGATTAAGCGCGTCGTGGCCGAGATGGGCGGCAAGGACGCGATCATCGTTGATGCGGACACAGACCTTGATGACGCCGCGACCGGAGTTGTGCAATCTGCTTTCGGTTTTCAAGGACAGAAATGCTCAGCCTGCTCGCGCGCCATCATCCACTCGGATGTGTACGATTCGATGCTTGAGAAAATCGTCGAGCGAACGGAGAAGATTAAAGTTGGCGAGCCAACCGATGCGACGACAACGATGTCAGCCGTCATCAACCAAAAGGCTTTCAAGACGATTAACGACTACATCGAAAAAGGCAAAGCCGAAGGCGGGCGCGTTCTCGCTGGCGGAGGAGCAGATGGCGAGCAAGGGTTCTTCATCGAGCCGACCGTCATCGCGGATGTCAAGCCGGGCGCGACCATTGAGCAGGAAGAAATCTTTGGGCCAGTGCTGGCGGTTATCCGCGCACAGGATTTTGACGATGCGTTACGGATTGCCAATGACACACAGTACGGTTTGACCGGCGCGGTTTATACTAGAGACCCCGCGAAGATTGAGCGCGCGCGGCGCGAGTTTCACGTCGGCAACCTCTACTTCAATCGCAAATGCACGGGCGCACTCGTCGGCGTTCACCCATTCGGCGGCTTCAATATGTCTGGCACGGACTCGAAAGCAGGCGGGCATGATTACCTTGCGCTCTTCATGCAGGCCAAAGTCTCGTCTGCGAAAGTCGCAGCCGTTGAGGACCAGAGAGCGGAGAAGCGCGCTACGATTTAGTTTGAGTGTTGGATTGAGGTTCACGCAAAGGCGCGAAGATGAAAAGATAAGTTCGCAAAGATAATTTCCTGGGCCGAAATCATCAAGTCCTTTGCGAGCTTCTGTTCTTCTTAGCGCCTTTGCGTGAACTCTCTTCATTTATATGAAACTGGTTTTCATGGGGACGCCGGAAGCGGCAGTTCCAACTTTAAGGCGTTGCCTTGAAGATGGTCACGAAGTCGTGGCTGTCTGGACACAGCCTGATCGCCCGTCGGGACGGGGAAACAAAATTGCCGTGCCGCCTGTCAAAGAATTTGCGCTCAAGCACGGCCTCACAGTTCATCAACCTTTGAAAATCAGAAACGCAGAGGCGCTTGCGCTTTTCGCTTCGCATGGCGCGGATGTGGTGATTGTCGTCGCTTATGGTCGCATCCTGCCTTCGACTTTCCTGCAAACGCCGAAGCTCGGTTGTCTGAACGTTCACTTCTCCCTGCTCCCGCAGTACAGAGGCGCAGCGCCCGTCAACTGGGCCATAGTGCGCGGGGAACATGAGACGGGCGTGACGACCATGCGGATCGTCGAAGAGTTGGACGCGGGCGCGATTCTCTTGCAACGCAAGACTGCGATTGAGGCGACTGAGACTGCGCCTGAATTGATGACGAGGCTCTCTCAAATGGGCGCAGAAGTTTTAAGTGAAACTCTCGCGCGCCTGGATGAAATTGAGCCTCGTGAGCAGGACGAAGAGAAAGCTACGTTCGCGCCTGTCTTGAAAAAAGAGGACGGCCTTGTTGATTGGGCTTTCGATGCCGCGCAGATCGAGCGGCGCGTGCGTGGCTTTCAACCCTGGCCGAACGCTTATACGACTTACAACTCGCAACGTCTGGTTATCTGGCGCGCGGGTGTCGTCAATGATGAGAAGGCGCAGGGTGAAGTCGGCGAAGTGGTCCGCGCGCATGGTGGTGACCTGATTGTCGCTTGCGGCGACGAAACTCTTTTGAGCCTGCGCGAAGTTCAGCCGGAAGGGAAGAGGCGCATGAGCGTGCGCGATTTTCTGAACGGAATGCGCCTGCGCGCTGGCCAACGATTCGGGTGAGCATGTGAAAGCAGGATGGAAGGATGAAGGCGGAAAGAGAACGCGAACGGTCTCGCCCGCACGTCTTGCTGCGTTCAATATCTTGCGCCGCGTTGAGGAAGAAGGCGCATACGCTGCGACTCTGCTCGCTGCAAGTGATGCGGAGATGCGCGCAGATGATCGTGCGCTCGCTTACGAGCTTGTGCTCGGCGTCTTGCGTTGGCAACGTTGGCTGGATGCTTTGATAGAGCATTATGCGGGGCGAAGCAGCGCGAGCCTGGATGCGCCTGTGCGTAGAGCTTTGCGGCTGGGGCTTTATCAGCTCCGCTTCCTCTCACGAATTCCTGCTTCGGCAGTCGTCAACGAATCGGTCAACCTTGCCTATACTGCGCGCCTGCGCTCTGCCGCCAGTTTCATCAACGCAGTTTTGAGGCGCGCCGTCCGCGAGCCGCAGTTTGATCCGGCGTCGAAGGTCTCGGATGAGCTTGAGCGTCTGGCGATTGAGACTTCGCATCCCGCCTGGCTGATCGAGCGTTGGGTTAAAGCTTTCGGTAGAGAAGAGACGGAAAAATTTGCGCGCGCTAATAACGAAGCTCCGCCTGTTACCTTTCGCTTTACCGCTCAGGGCGAGAACGCTGATGAGTTGTTGAATGAGTTGCGAGATGCAGGCGCAATCGTCGAGCCATCAAAGATCACGCCTGGCGCATGGCGCATCAAAAGCGCGTCGGCTTCACTGCAAAGACAGGCGCGCGAAGGGAAAATCTATTTACAGGACGAAGCCTCGCAACTGGTCGCGCACGTGCTGGATGCGCAAGCGGGCGAGCGCGTCTTGGATGTTTGCGCCGCGCCCGGAAGCAAAGCGACACATATCGCTACGTTTGGTCCATCTCTTTCTCTCATCGTTGCGGGCGACCTTCACCTGCATCGCGCGCGAACTATCGTGAAGACAGCCGCACGGCAAGGGATCGAAAATCTTGGCGTGATCGTTCACGACGCAGAGAAGGCTTTGCCCTTCGCTGAACAATCTTTCGATAAAGTTCTGGTTGACGCTCCCTGCACAGGAACGGGCACGCTCAGGCGCAACCCGGAAATACGCTGGCGCATCTCAGCCCCAGACATCTTTGACTTGGCTGGGCGGCAGGCGCGCATTCTCAGAAACGCCGCGCGAATGGTTGGGCGCGGCGGCTCGCTCGTCTATTCCACATGCTCTGTCGAGCCGGAAGAAAATGAAGAGGTCGTCGCCTGTTTCCTCAAAGAGAATGCGGCTTTCAGTTTAGCTCCTGTGAACGTCTCGCCTGCCATCCGCAATGCAAATGGGACGGCGCGCACCTGGCCTCACAGAGAAGGCTCGGACGGGTTCTTCATAGCTCGATTCGAGAGACACATGTAATCCGAGTGTCAGTTAAACGAGCGCAATGGACGACAGGCTGCTGGGCCTGCTCATATTTAGACTCAGAGCTTGTCAGACCGTCGAAGAGGCTCAGCAGTCTGTTCGACGGTTTACTGTGAGCAGTTAATAAACTGACACATATGCGCTTGCCGCGCGGTTTAGGCGGGTGTTAGACTTCGCGGTCGGTTTGGGATAGACAGCATCTAATCGCTTGATCGAAGAGAGGCGGGTTCGGAATTTGAGCTTTGGCAGACGAACGCTTTCGGCGCTGGGCAAGATAGGCATCGTCATCGCCGTCATCGTTGTCTTTCTCTTCGGTCTGGTCGGCACAGTCTATTTGAGCCTGCGGACGGCGGAAGTGAAAGTGCCCGATGTGACTGGCAAGAATCGCCTAGAGGCTGAGAAGGTGCTCGAAGACGTTGGGCTGAAGATTCGCGTGCGTGGGATGAAGCCGACCGCCGATAAGCCCGACACGGTTCTCAATCAAGTGCCAGAGCCTGGCATGACTGTCAAAGAGGGTATTCAGGTTGCCGTCGAAGTCAGTCGCGCGCCGAAAGAGGGCGAAACGGTCGCCGCCAGCCTTGATGACTCGCAGAATCAGAACGCGAACAAGCCAGCCGAGAACGCCAACGAAAATCAGAATCAGGCCGCGAACGAAAATCAGAACCAGAGCCAGAATCAGAATCAGAACAAGTCGAAGAATAAGAATAAGAATAAGAATTCTAACAACACGAATAAGAACGCTAATAACAGCAATAACGCTAATTCAAATCGCAACGCGAACGGCAACAATATGAATGCGAATCGCGGCGGCGTAAACCTTAACCGCAACGCGAACACGGCCCCGAACACGAATCGCGCCACAACGAACACGAATGCGAACAAGCGTGCGCCGACCACAACCTTGACTCCTAACCCCGGCACGAATAAGCGCACGCCCTGAAGAGTCAACAGTCTGGCGAGTCCATCGAGTCTAGCGAGTCAAAAGACTTCTCGGCTCGCTGGACTCGGCAGACTCGGCAGACTCGCTAGACTTTACAGAATGGTCGAGATAGCTCCTTCAATACTGTCTGCCGATTTTGCGCGGCTGGGCGAAGAGATCGCTGCGGTCAAGCGCGGCGGAGCAACCATCCTTCATGTTGACGTGATGGATGGCCATTTCGTGCCCAACATCACGGTCGGACTTCCGGTCGTAAAATCCATCAGGCAAGCAACCGAACTGCCCATAGATACGCATCTGATGATTACCGAGCCGGGCGTTTACGCGGAACAGTTCGTTGATGCTGGCGCTTCTATGGTCTCGGTTCACGTTGAAATTGACCCGCACCTGCACCGCACCCTGACATGTATCAAGAAGAAGGGCGCGCTCGCAGGCGTGGCTATCAATCCGGCGACGCCGCTCGTCTTGTTGGAAGAGGCTTTGCCGTTTGCGGATTACATTCTCATTATGTCCGTCAATCCAGGTTTCGGCGGACAAAAATTTATACAGACTTCGCTCGATAAGGTGCGACGCTTGAGACGCCTGATTGACGAGCGCGGGCTTCCGACTCGCATCGAGATAGACGGCGGCATTGACCGCCACAACATAGCAGAAATAGCCGCAGCCGGAGCTGAGATTATCGTCTCCGGCTCGGCAGTCTTTAATGAATCAGACCCCGCAGAGGCCGTCCGCAATTTGCGCGAAGCGGCAATGCAGTGGGCATAAGAAAGGCAAGGATGAAGAATGAAGGCGGAAGGATGAATGATTAGCTGAATGATGATTCGCTAAGCTTTCATCCCTCATCCTTCCGCCTTCATCCTTGCTCTCGGAGGTTTTCTAAATGCAGTATCGTAATTTTAGAGTGCTCTTGTTGAGCGCGATTTTGGTTGTGGGTTGGAGCGTGGTTTCCTTTGCTCAGGGGACAGGCGAAGGGACGCCGACGCAGCGCCTTGAGGTCATGCGCTCCAAGTTGGATTCTATGCGTCGCCAGCTCGATAGCGCACTCGCTTCGATGAATGCGAAGGATAGCGGTGATAAGTCGGATGCGGACGATCCGCGCACGCGTCTGCGCGGGCTTGAGAAGGATGTCTCCGCCGTCAGCAAAGAGGTTGATGACCTGCGCGGTAAAGTTGATCGCGCCGAAAAGTTTGACCCCCGCGACCTGGATAAACTCGAAGCCTCAGTCACTGACGTTAGCACGCGCGCACAGCAGGGTCTGTCGGCGACCGCAGGCGCGCGTAACGTGACGATGACGACAACAGCTTCTACCAATAGTAAGAAGAGCAACGACAAGAAGAAGAAAGGCAAATTCTTAGGCATCTTCGGCGGCGGCGGTGGCGACGATAAGTATGCTGAGCTGACCGATACGGTCGCGCCCGGTCGTGACCGGCAACTTTTTGAAGTTGCCGCCAGAGAGGTTCGCAAATCGAACTACGACACAGGCCGTCTGCTCTTCAATACAATTATCACGACCTATCCTGAGTCGCCTTACCTTCCGATGTCGAAGCTTGCCATTGCCGATTCTTTCTATTTGGAAGGCACGACGAGCGCGCTCATCCAGTCTTCGCAGGCTTATCAAGACTGGCTGACCTTCTTCCCGACCCACATGCTCTCTGACCGTGTCATGCTCAAGATGGCCGAAGCAGAGATTCGGCAGATGGGACTCTCAGACCGCGACACCTCGCGCGCGCGCAAAGCCGAGCAGCGTTTGAAAGCCATCTTGCAACAGTTCCCGAACACTTCGTTGAAGGAGACGATTCAAAAATATCTCTTCCTCGTGCAGGAGAATTTAGGATTACACAGCCTTCAGGTCGCGCGCTTTTACCAGGACCGATATGAGCACGGGAACGGTGGACTCAAGGGAGCGCAGGCTCGCTTGCGCGAGATCATAGAGAAGTATCCGAACTTCTCTTACATGGACGAAGTCCTTTTCCGCGAAGGCTGGCTCTATGTTCAAGAGGAAGAGCCGGACGAGGCCGTCAAGTATTTCACGCGCGTCGTCCGCGATTTCCCGAACGGTGATTATGTTGAGAAGGCGACGGAGGAGTTGAAGAAAATCGGCGCGCCGATTCCTGATCCTGACCCGATTGCGTTGAAGAATCACCAGAAACCCGAGCGGCCTGGAATGATGTCGAACCTGTTTATCCAAATCTCAGGCTCGGCCAACATTGATGTCGATCATGGCGGAGTCCTGATTAGCAAGGACAACAAGGCCACGACCGATTTGATTGACGAGGTCATCGCTAATCAAGGCGAGATTCATTCGGTCACGCCTGCCGGTGTTGAGCAGCGGCGTCAAGGCCCGCGCACGTTCCAGCAAGGAACGACGCCTGTGCCAACGAAATCTCCGTCGCAGCCTGCGCCCGCGCCGACGACTCAGCCGTCAACGACGCCCAGCAACTTGACCGGAACGAAACCATAAAGTGACCGACAAGTCATTCGATTAAAGGCAGCAACTAATGCGCCCCACTCAGCCGGAAAGGTTGATGTGGGGCGCACTCATTCTGTTGAGCGCGTCGTGAAGCAATAGTTTGCTAGCTCGGAAAGACGAGTGTTAGAATTTCTTACGATAAGCTCCTAAAGAATTGCGCGCGAAAATTTTAGAAGCTGAAAAGCTGATATGGCAGAAACTTCCGAGAACATTCAAAGCGAGTTGGTTCGTCGTCATCGCACGGCCTCGATGGTCATCGGCGCGATGATCGGATTGAGCATTGCCCTGATGGGGATAGCTTACTTTAAGGATGGGTCTCTCAAACGTGATCTCGATCCGAGTCTGGCGATGGCTTTGTGGATAACGATCTTAATCTTCGGCCTCGGCTCGTTTGTCCTGCGGCGCGCTAGATTCCAGTCAATGCGACTCAAAGACATTGCAGCGCTACGAGGTCTTTCTGGTCTGCTGGCGACATTGCAGGGGACGACAATTCAGATAGGCTTCATCGGAGGCGCAATCGCCCTGATGGGCTTCATGGTAACTATCATCACAGGGCATTATGGCGACATGCTCAGAGCCGGAGGCGTCGCCATCATCGTGCTCATTTCTGCTTTCCCGCAACGTTCGGCATGGCGGCGATTGGTCAAAATTGCCGAAGAGCCGATTGATTCGACTGACGACCCGCCAACGGAAGGATACGTTGCGTGAAGGTCTCTTTCACTCGCATTGCTTCGCTCATCCTTGCAACTGTTTCAGCGATAGCTTATCCAGCAGGACAGGCGGCTCAGGCGCAAACGCCAGCAACGCAACCTGCGATTCCCAATCAGGAAAAGAACGCTTCAACGTCTCCAGTCCAGCAAGGGACGACAACGCGCGAGAAGCGCGCTCAGGCTTACAGTAAAATTCTCGAAGGCCAGCGTTATCTCTCCGAGTTGAGAAGCGCCGGAAGCGCAGAAACTTTGCGGCTCGCCCGGCAAGCATTTCAAGACGCGGCGACGCTCGACCCGAATCTTGCCGAAGCCCACACGGCTTTGGCCGAGATTGCTTTCTATTACCCGCCGCAGGATTTAGAAGCAGCAGCGCGCGAAAGCGCAGTCGCCACGAAAATTGATCCAGATAATTTCGGCGCGCATCGCATCCTCTCGCGCCTCTACGCGATTAGAAGCGGATTGCGCGAAGGAAGCATCAATCGCTCGATAGCGGAGTTGGCGATCAAGGAACTGAAAGAGGTCACGCGGCTTGATAAGAATAACGCGGAGGCTTGGGCCTTGCTCGGCGAATTCTATCACGCGAGCGGAAGAACGAAAGAGGCTCTGGATGCCTGGTCGCTGTGGGCTGCTACGCCACCGGCAACCGACGTACGCTTCTTTCAATACATGACCAACCGCCCTCTCTCGGCTGACGTTGCCTACTCGCGTTTAGGTGAAGTGCTGCTTGAAGCAGGACGTACAACGGAAGCTCTGGCGGCGATCCGGCGCGCTAACTCTCTGGACCCTGATAATGCCGATTACAAGGAGTTGCTGGCCCAGTCGCTCGAAGCAGGTGGCGTAGGTGATGAGCAGGCGATAGCAGAGTTAAAGCGAATAGTTGCTGCTGATGCTGCCAATGATTCGATGATAATCCATCTGGCGCGCGTGCAGGCTCGCACAGGCCATCTTGATGATGCGGCTGCAACCTTGCGCGCCGGAATCGCGGGTCAACCGAAAGGCAGTCGTGAGCAACAAGTCTTGCGAAACATCCTCGCACAAGTTTATACGGATGGGTTGCGATATGCAGAGGCGGTTGCCATTTACGAAGAGCAACTCAAGGAGCGCAATATCGGCAATGCTCAACTCGCATCTGATGAAGAGCAACTGGTTGCCACAAGAATTTTGCAAAGAATCATAGAGGTTTATAAAAGAGCTGGGCGGGCGAGCGATGTGGTAGCCACGATTGAGCGCATGCGCCAACTGCTCGGCAAAGACAGTCCTGTGCCGGACGCTCAATACATTTCCTTCCTGCGCGAGCAGGGGAAGAGAACGGAAGCTCTTCAAGCGGCGCGCTCCGCTCGCCAACGTTTTCCCGAAGAGACGGAATTCCTCCGACTTGAAGCGCAAACCCTCACAGACCTCGGGCGAGTTGATGAAGCGGTCGCGCTTGTCAGAACTCAGCTCAAAAACTCAATCGCAGATGTTGACCAATATCTCTTTATCTCCAGCCTTTATCTTCAGGCGGGGCGGACGCCAGCAGCCATCGAAGCTGCGCGCAAAGCTTTAGACCTGCTTACGCCTGCCGAGCGTGAGGAGATGACCGCAGCCGCGTTAATTACGCTCGCTTCGGCGCAAGAGCGTGCGGGCGATACGAAAGGCTCCGAAGCATCGCTTCGTCGCGTACTCGCAAAAGACCCGAACAATGCGACGGCGCTCAACAATCTGGGCTACTTTCTTCTCGAACGAAACGAGCGGCTGGACGAAGCTCTTGAGATGATTCAGCGCGCATTTCGCTCCAATCCTAACAACACTAACTTTCTTGATAGTCTCGGCTGGGCATATTTCAAGTTGGGCAAGTTGGACGAGGCCGAGCGGAATCTGAAAGAAGCAGCGCGGCGCGACAATCTCTCGGCCACGATTCAGGAGCATCTGGGCGATCTTTACAAACGGCGGGGTCAACTCGAAATGGCGCGAAGTGCCTGGCAGCGCGCACTCGCTCTGGTCATCAGAGCCGAAGACACAGCCAGACTCCGAGCCAAGCTGGGCGGAAAAAAAGAGAATTAGCGAGACGTGGACTGCTAGTTGCGACTTATCACCGGCCCCATTCTTCAGAGAAAATTTCCCACTTCTTCACTTAAATCCAGAAAAACAGGCCATCGTCAATTAACTCTTGTCGGAAAACTCAAACTATGACATTCTGCATTCTCATTACAACTTAATTGAAATAAAAAGTTGTTGATGAATTAAAATCTGGTTTGCTATTATCAAAAAGTGGTTAACGACCGCCAGCCCCAAGCGCGGTCAGGTGTAAATGCTTTCTCACGGCCTGACGCGGAGCGCGAGGGTTTGGCTTGCGACTCCGTAGAAAGTTCCCCTAAATGAATAGTTACAAACTGTTCCCCCGAATAGCTGCACGCAGGTCTGCCAGCCTGTTATTTATCTGCTCGCTTACATTCATATTTCTTGCTACCGGCGCGCTTTGTAGTTTCGCTCAATCCCAATCGGGTCGTCCTGTCGCGCGCCTGATTACCGCGACAAGTGAACCGTCTCAGCCGTCATCTATGCAATCGAACCATCGAGTGGTCTCGCGCCCCGCTCCGGTCATTGCTTCTGCTCCGGTTGCTGCGAGCAGCCTTGAGCGCAGGGCTTTCGATTTGGTCAATTCAGAGCGTGCGAAATACGGTCTGCCGCCGCTTGCCTGGGATGGCGACCTTTGTCGCATGGCGCGTCTCCATTCTGAGAAGATGGCGCAGATGAATTTCTTTGACCACGAAGGGCCGGACGGCGATCTGCCCGCGCGCGCAGAGAGAAGCGGCATCAGGTGGCGATCTCTGGCAGAGAATATCGCGCTCAATCAAGGTTACGATGATCCTGTGACTTTGGCAGTTGATCAGTGGATGCATTCGAGGACATCGCGATAACATCTTGCGCAGGATTTTCACGCACTCTGCTATCGGGATCGCGCGCTCGAAAGAGGGTCGCGTTTACCTGACGCAGGTTTTCAT
>Ga0182001_10000100_pt1 | contig 20551 bp, 11 predicted proteins | sample BulsoiFelSFmetaG_FD_120485 | JGI IMG/M metagenome (GOLD analysis project Ga0182001, IMG submission 120485) | Bulk soil microbial communities from Mexico - San Felipe (SF) metaG | ecosystem: Environmental > Terrestrial > Soil > Agricultural land | place: Mexico: San Luis Potosi | collected... | reverse complement strand
CACTGACAGTGATGGTCTCGGTGGGAGACCCGACCTCCAACGTCAGGTCGAGCGATTGAGTTTCGCTCGGCGCGAGTCTAAAGTTAGCTCGCTCGTATGTCTTGAAGCCGGTTACCTCGGCCTTCAACTTGTATGTCCCTGGCGGAACGGCTGTGAACACATAAGAGCCGTCGTCGCTGCTCTTGGCCTGACGCTGCTCCCCACGCTCAGCATTGGTGAGGGTCAGCGTAGCATCTGGTATTAAGGCTCCCTTCTCATCCTTCACGACTCCACGCAACGTCGCATTGTTCGTTACCTGAGCAGTCACGCTGGACACTACCGCGAGCAAGATGAGCAAAGCAATCAAACTCAGAATACGGCGGGCAGTTACGTATGGAGCCGCGCTCACTTGCCGGGCAGTTTGTTGCGGGCTGTTAGCTTCCAACATCACTTTAGCCTCCAAAGAAGATGCGTGCAGACGCAATTTGGATAAGTAAGTTCAACCTCCGCTCGCTACTTCCGGCGGGGCAAACGAGGATCGGAAATAGCGCCTGAGATACTGATTATCATACGGAAACTCAGACCTACTTGGGCCTGAGCACCAGCGATCTCAATCGTTTATTCAGAGTCGAGAGACTAGCTCCCTTAACTCTGCTCTTTATGGTTAAAGTAAGACTTCGCGCTAAGTGTTAGTGCTTTGTTGCAAGACCTGACAAAAGCCTTAGTACTACCAGACGAACTCTTTTGTCAAGAGTTTTTTTCGCTCAACGAACTAATTACTTTACTTGATGAAGATTTTTTCCGTCGTCACCACAACGAGGGGCATAGAACTGCTGCAAACCTAAAATTTGTCAGGCAATGCGAATGCCGCGACGCGTTTGACACCAGCCGAAAGCACACAGGTAAGAGTAATACACAGGAAAAGTTAAGAGTCTTCGACTCACGACACGAGTCCGCCAGGCGAGCAACCATTGGAGAATTTGGAAAACAATACGAATTTCTAAATGCTATGCGGGCAGTACCGGCGCAAATTTACCTGCGAGCGCATTGCAACGCCGCGAGGCTTTTGCTACAACTTAGGCTGAGAGGTATTTCAAATGAGAAGACGAAAGCTCGCCGCACTTATCTGCGCGCTGGCCGTTTGCGTCAATTATTCCGCTCGCGCGCAAACTCCGGCACAGGAAGGTCCAAAGCCAAGCTCGTCTGAGCAAGATGAAGAGAAACTTGTCGTTGGCACTAACGAAGTGTTGCTCGACGCGGTCGTGCGTGACAAGAAAGGCCACCCTGTAAAAGACCTCCAGGCGTCCGACTTTGAAATCTACGAGGACGGCGTGCGGCAGAACGTGAAATCGTTTCGCCTCGTCACACGGGGCGCGTCCAGCTCACCGTCGAATCAATCCGAGACCAACGCCGTGAAGAGTCCGAATCCGGCGACCAGGCCAACGACCAACACCCAAAGTTCCGTAGCCAGTGTGAATCGGTTCGGAGCGATTGCGATGGTCTTCGACCGGCTGCCGCCGGAGGCGCGCACGATTGCACGCCAGGCAGCATTGAGTTATCTCAAGGATGGGCTGCGCCCAGATGACGCCGTCGGCATCTTTAGAATTGACCTCTCGCTCAAAGCCGTTCAACGCTTCACGAATAACGAAAATCTGGTCAAGCAAGGGATTGACCGCGCGCTCATGCACAGTCCGTCAAGCTATACTTTGGCGACCGAACAGATCGGTAATCTCTCCGACCAGCAGGCCGTGCTTCAGGACCAGCTCGCACAGAATACGGCTGGCGCTGGACAGGGCAGTGACCCTTCGGGAAGCATGGCTGGCACGGCGGCGGACGCGCAATTTGCCCAGATGACACAGAACATTCTCGAAGGGTTCGAGCGCATGGAGCAGAGTCAACAAGGCTATGCGACCACCGATGGCCTGCTGGCTATCATCAACGAGATGTCTCGGCTGCCCGGTCGCAAGGCTTTAATCTTTTTCCCTGTCGGTGTCGCGCTCCCGACCAAGGTGATGGGGAATTATCGTTCGGTTATCAGCAACGCCAACCGCGCGAACGTCAGCATCTACTCCGTTGATGCCGCAGGGTTGAGGTCCACGAGCGCTGATGTTGCTGCCGGAGGAGCCTTAACGAAACTGGGCCAGGCGCGCGCGCGCGTCGCCGCCAGCAATGCCGACCCTTTCGGCTCGATGATGGTGGACCTGGAGCGCAATGAAGACCTGCTGCGGTCGAATCCAGACAGTGCGCTCGGCGACCTGGCTAGAGAGACTGGCGGTCTCCTCATCGCCAACACTAACGATCCCGGGGCGATTCTGCAAAAGGTTAACGAAGACCTGCATTCATACTACGCTCTGAGCTACACGCCGACGAACCCCGAATACGATGGCAAATTCCGGCAGATCACGATCAAGGTCAATCGTCCTGGCGTCGAGGTCCAGGGACGCAAGGGCTACTACGCGCTCGACAACTCTTATGGGACGCCTGTGCTCGGCTACGAAGCGCCCGCGCTTGCGATCTTGAGCGGCAAGCCACCGCCAGACGCTTTCCCTTCCCTCGCGGCAGGCTTCAGTTTTCCAGAAGCGTCGCGGCCTGGCCTGGTCTCCGTGATGGTCGAAGTGCCTGCCAACGCAATCAGTTTTTTGACGGATAAAGAGAAGAAAAGCTACGCCACAAATTTTTCCATCGTCGTTTTAATCAAAGACGAAGGGCAACGGGTCGTGCGTAAACTGAGCACGCAATACCTGCTCGGCGATTCGCTCGACAAACTCGCGGCAGCCAAGCGTGGCAGCATTCTCTTTTATAAAGAGACCATGCTGGACCCAGGTCGCTACACTATCGCCTCAGTAGTCTATGATGCCCTGACGGCGCATTCGAGCGTGAACACGGCGAGCTTGACCGTCCCGAAGGCTAATAGCAGCGCGTTACAAATGAGCAGCCTCATCGTCATCAAAAACGCCGAGAGGCTGGCGCACGATCAGCAGACGGCGAATCCGCTTCACTTCGGCGAGGTCTTGCTGTATCCGAATTTGGGCGAGCCTCTGCGAAAATCTGTGAACAAGGACCTGACGCTCTTCGTCACCATCTATCCTCCCAAAGGGGAGGCTGTATCGCCGAAGTTGAACTTGGAGATTGCGCGCAACGGTCGCGCTGTGGGCCAATTCTCTTACAACCTGCCCGCCGCCGACCAGACAGGTCGCATCCAGTATGTGGCAGCGATTCCGCTAGACAAACTCCAACCCGGCGAGTATGACGTGAACGTCACGGTGCAGGCCGGGCAACATCGCGCGACTCAATCGGATACTGTGCGAGTCATGCCCTAGCCATCCGAGGCGGCTGAAAGAGTAAAATTCGCAGTGCTGTTTTCAGCCGCCAGCCTCTAAGAGTTTTCAATTATCACGCTCTAGGAAAGCACTGCGTTGTCTATCTCTCTTTATCTTCGGAGGTCAAAATGCGAAGGCTAACCGTATGGCTTCTCACCCTGTTTATTGTTTTTCCTCTTCCGCTCTGCGCGCAGGAGCAGCAACGCTCGCAGCAAGATGATGAAAGAGTCGTCGCGGGAACCACAGAAGTCTTGCTCGATGTCATCGTCAAAGATAAAAAGGGCCGCCCCATCAGCGACCTCAAGGCTTCGGACTTCCAGATCACAGAAGACGGCGTCGCGCAGGAGGCCAAATCGTTCCGGCTGGTCAGCGGCACGGGCGAGGCAGCGATAAATTCCGCGCCCGCAGCAACCCGCGCCGAGGTCGCTCGCCGCGTGCGGCAGGACTTTAACGCGGGACGCATTGGCACGGTTGCGATTGTCTTCGACCGACTCTCCTTAGACTCGCGCAAGCGAGCGCATGATGCAGCGCTCAGCTACCTGACAGGCGGGTTGCAGTCTAATGATTTCGTCGGCGTCTTCGGCATAGACCAGAGGCTCTCCGTCTTCCAGACCTTCACCAACAACGATCAGCTCATTCGTCAGGGAGTGGATCGCGCTGGCGCTGCAAGCTCGTCGGCCTACAACTCGAACACGGACCAGATCGCAGACCTCTCTCAAAGGCAAGCGGTTCTGGATAGTGAGATGTCGAAGGCTTCGGCGGGCGCTGGCGAAAGCACTGCGGCGACGGCTGCGGGAGACATCGGGGCCATAGAGATTCAGCGAACGCTCAACCGCATGTCTCTCGAATCGGCGGAAGAGTTCGAGCGGTTGGAGCAGACTGAACAGGGGAACGCGACCCTGGGGAGCATGCTGGCGCTCATCTCTTCGATGAGCAACATTCCGGGCCGCAAGGCAATCCTCTTTTTTTCAGAAGGGGTCTTAATTCCGAGCACGGTGGCCGAAAAGTTTCGCACCGTGATAGCGAATGCGAATCGCGCCAACGTGAGCATTTACACGATTGATGCCGCGGGCCTGCGCGCCGAGAGCGAGGACGTGAAGGCAGGCCGTGCGATGACCACGCTCGGCCAACAGCGCGCCGCACAGGCGCAGAGCGCGAACGACACCTTCGGCTCGATGATGAAAGACTCCGAGCGCAACGAAGAGCTTGTGCGTCACAGCCCTGACAACGGCCTGGGCCAGATCGCTGACCAGACCGGAGGATTTCTGGTTAGCGGCACGAACAATCCAGGGCCGCGCCTGCGCCAGGCGAATGATGACCTGCATACCTACTATGTCCTGACCTATTCGCCTAAGAATCAAAACTTCGATGGTAAGTTCCGTCAGATTTCCGTCAAGGTGAATCGCGGCGGCACAGACGTGCAGACTCGCAAAGGCTACTACGGCCTGCCCACCACTTATGATTCGCCGGTGCTGACGTACGAAGCCCCCGCGCTGGCCCTGCTCGGGCGGGGAACGCAGCCGAGCGTGTTCGATTCTAAAGTGGGAGCGTTCAACTTTCCTTCGAGCAGCAAAGCGGGTCTGACAGCCTTGATGGTCGAAGCTCCTGCCTCGAAACTCAACTTCGTCACGGACGCGCAGAAGAAAACTTATCACGCAGACTTTTCAATCGTCGTCTTAGTCAAAGATGCCAACCAGCACGTTGTCAGAAAAGTGAGCCGCCAGTTCCTGCTCGACGGCGCGCTCGATCAACTGGAGAATGCCAGGCGCGGCAACGTTCTCTTCTACCGCGAGACCGATCTGCCTCCCGGCGAGTACACCCTTGACTCCATCGTGTACGACGCGACCAACAATCAAGCAAGCCTCAATCACGGTCAACTGTCTGTGGCCGATGCCGACGAGACGAAGCTGCGGATGAGCAATCTCGTCGTCGTGAACAAGGCTGAGAAGGCGGGCGCGAATGATTCGACGAACAATCCTTTCCGGCTCGGAGACCTGCTCCTTTATCCGAACCTGGGCGAGCCGCTGCACAAAGCCGGTAGTCGCGGCCTCAGCATGTTCATCACCCTCTATCCGGCGAAAGCGGCGACCGCGCCGCCGAAGTTGATGATCGAGTTGTACATGGGCGGCCAGCCCGCCGGGCAACTGCCTGTGCAGTTACCGAAGGCCGATGAGAGCGGGCGCGTTCAATATACCGGCACGATCCCGATTGATGCATTCCCGCCCGGCGATTATGAGCTAAAGGCGAAGGCGACCGACGGGACTACTGGAGTGACTCGCTCCGCACGCTTCACGGTCGCGCCTTAATGGTTCGAGGAATAGATGTCATTTAAGATTTCAATTCGGGAACGGCTCATTCGGGCGGGCGATTCTGATGCGGTGGTCTGTGAATTGAAAATGCGAGCCGGGAATTTCCACTTTCGGCATGTGACAGGAGACGCAGAGGCGCGCGGCGACGGGGCAGGCTTTGTCCGTGCGTCCCGCGTCCGTTTCTGCTTTCGCCACTTTCTCTGACTTCAAACTCTCAGCCGAACGATGACAGACGAAGCACTTCCCATCATAGAAGGCTTCGTCCTGTTTCGGATTCTCGTGTGGATTGTGGCACGCCGTGCAAGTCATTCGCACGTCCGCCGGGTCGTGCCCCTTACTTGTGAAGATGCGATAGGGCTGAAAGCGAACGCTCACGATCCCGCGCAACATCCTGTTCGCCATCACCTGCTCTGCGCTGCGATGGCACGAGCCACAGAAGTCCTGCGACAATTCATCAGGCGACATCTTGCCAGGGTTAAAGATTTTCTTGTCCTCAAACTTCTTCGCTTCCATAGCCGCAATGTGTTCTGCGCCTGGTCCATGACATGCTTCGCAAGTGACGCCCGGAATCAATCTCTCAAGGCGCAACTGCGCGGCGTCCGTAGCGGCGGTCGAGTGGCAGGAGAAACAGTTGCGCGCTTCGTCCGTGCTCATCAATCGCCCGGCGGCCACGTCCAGTGATGGAGGCACATCGCGCGGGTAACCCATCGTCCAATCGAGACCCTTGATGTCTCTGTAAAAACTGACGCGGCTTTCGTAAAAAGACCCGTTGTGCAGAAAGACATAGGTCTGGCCTGCTTTGCCCTGACCGAAAGAATAGGCAATTGGTTCTGAGATAGTGTTAGCGCCGTCAGTGACCGTGTAGATGCTTTGCTCTCCACGCCGGACTATCTCGTAAGAGTATGGACCAGCACGGAAGGTCAGTCGCGGATTTGAACGCAAGACCTCGCTGGTCTGTGCCGGTTCGAGCGCTCTTCCCATCGCGGTCGAGTGCTGGCTACCGGCCTCCTCAACATGGCATTTGGCGCAAGCCTGCGCGCCAGCGTACTTCGCATCAGCTCGGTTTGGCCGCCAGGTCGCCGCCGAAGACGAAGCCCCGCTGTTACTCATCGCAGGCCCTTGCGCGCGCGCCACGAGCGAAAAGCGAAGCCAGACGACAACGCCTGCGACGAGGAGCAGCAGAACACAGACCTTGATTCTTTCCTTTAAAGAGTTCATCAAAGACGAATTAAAGGGCTGGTGGAAAGTCAGGACCACTCGGTGAACGGGCGGTCATGATCTCCGCTACGGTTGCTGAGGCTTCTCGCCATTCTGGTTGTCGTTTGGCAAGGTGTCGCCACTCGTCCCATCGGATTTCTGACTCAAACGCGTGAACGTCTCGCGCGCCTTCTCTGCATCGGCCTTCCGGTTCGCCTTAGAATAAGCGCGTGCCAGTGCGAAATAGACTTTCGGTTCATCGGCCCGCAATCTCTGTGCGGTCTCCAGTTCTTCGATTGCGCGCGCATTCTGTCCCAGATCGAAAAGCAATCTGCCGAGAACGTAATGGCCGAGCGGCAACTGCGGGTGCAGCTTGACGGCTTCTTCAGCGAACGAAACACCCTGGTCAGGCTCTTTGTTCTGAAGTCTGATGTACGCGATCAGAATGCGCGCCAGCGCGTGGCTGGGCGTATTTTGTACCTCGCGTTGAAACGCCGCGAGCGCGCCATCCGTATCACGAGTGGCGAGCAGGAAACGCCCGTAAGCGTATTGCACATTAGGAAACTTAGGAAAGTCCTTGACCAACAGATCATACTCGCGCGTCGCATCGCTCGTGTTCTTTTGCTGGTTGAAATGCTCGGCCAGCCCTGCGCGGCGGACGACCTCGTGATCGCGGTAATTGATGTCAACCTGTTTAGGCAACATTCCCATCCGCAAGACCGACAGCCCAAGCGCGATAATCAGTTCTTCAGTGCTGACGCCTTGGTAGCTTAACGAGCCAAGTCGCTGCTGTGCTTTTTCAAACTCACCTTTGACCAGGAAGAGCAGTCCTTCGTGATAACGCATCACGCGTTCGAGTTCCTGGTTATCGCCGATTCCCAGCTCACGCCCTTTTTCAATGTGCGCGTACGCGTCGTCATAGCGCAAGAGCTGGAATTCGCAGAGGCCGAGCATGGCCCAGGGCGAGCCTGCCTTGCTCTCGATTTCGGCAGCATGTTTGAAGGCGGGCGCAGCTTCGCTGAAGTTATTGAGATCGTAATAAAGAGTCCCTAGATACCACCAGCCTTCGGCCCAAGTAGGCTTGGCGGCGACGGCCTTCCGATAGAGCGCAATGGCCTCATCAATCTTGTCGGCCTCGCGCGCGGCGGTCGCCTGACCGGCGAGCGCCTCAAAGTCTTGTGTGGTGGCGCTCTGATTCGCAGCGGGCTGCCCGCTTGAGGGCACTATGCGGCTCGTCTGCGCTCCACGTCTCTGGGCCGACGTGGCGACTGAACAAATGATGAGACAGCCCATCAGCGTGATTGTGAAACGAAGAGTCTTCATATAATGAAATCCGTCGCGCATTATTAGTTAGCTTATTTTCATTAGTTAGCTTATTTTCGGCTGGCAGCGCTCGGCTTCGCGCTCTCGCCCTTGATGCCTTCGCCCTCGACAACCTTGAGATAAGTGTTCATCGGTGGATTAGAGAGCTTGTCCACCTTGCCGCTGGGCCAGCGTATCTCGACCGCATCAATCTTGTTCTTGCCGCCGCCTAAAATCTCGCGCGGGTCATGTGAAGCCAGATAGCTGCCTCCGTTCGTCTTCAAACGTTTGCGAGTGATGCCGCCTGCCTGCCACGTTATGATTGCGCCGACCGCAGCCGGGTTGCTCTTGGTGGCCACGAGTTGCAAGCCCAACCAGTTATTGCGGTTTCCGCCATCGTTGCGCAGGAGCAGGGGCGCACCTCCATTATTCGAGATCAACACGTCGAGGTCGCCATCGTTATCGAAATCTCCGACCGCCAGCCCTCGCGCCGGAAAGTCTTTCGTAAAGACCGCCCCCGACTGCGCGCTGACCTCCTTGAAGCCGTGCCCCGTATTCTGAAAGAGCAAGAGCGGCTCCTTATATTTCACGCGACTGGTCAGAGTCTCGACCATGTCGTCCGGGTGTCCGTTGGCGAGAATAAGGTCCAACGCGCCGTCGTCGTCGTAGTCGAAGAACTTCAATCCCCAGCCGCTTAAGAGACGGGTTGCCGGACCAATCTCGCCCGGCTGATCATTGAAGGTCAAATCATGCTGGTTCTGGTAGAGACTGAATAGCTCCTGATCTATGTTGGCGACAAAGAGGTCCAGCCAGCCGTCCCCGTCGTAGTCGCCGGAATCAACGCCCATCCCTGAGCGCGGCGCTCCGGCATCGCTGTAAGCCACGCCCGCCGCGAGTCCGACCTCTTCAAATTTTCCGTTCCCCTTGTTGATGAAGAGAAAATTGGGCATCGTATCGTTGGCGACGAAAAGGTCCATCCGGCCATCGTTGTTGACATCGGTCGCCACGACGCCGAAGGATTTTCCCGGCGAAGAGGCGATGCCAGATTCAACGCTCACGTCCGTGAAAGTGCCGTTACCGTTGTTATGGTAAAGGTGGCTGGGGCGTGGCTTGAAGACGCGCGGGATACAGTAATAGACCTTGCCCAGACGATTGTTGCCACAACTCATGTTCTTGTTGTAGTCCACGAAGCTCGAAACGAAAAGATCGAGAATGCCGTCACCGTCGTAATCAAACCAGACGGCGCATGTGGACCACCCGGGCGCGGCCACGCCCGCTTTGTCCGTCACATCCGTAAACGTGCCATTGCCATTATTGTGATAGAGAATGTTGCGCCCGTAGCCGGTCACATAAAGGTCTGTGAAGCCGTCGCCGTCATAATCAGCAGCAGCCGCGCCCATCCCGAAAGTCCCGCCCGCGACTCCGGCCTTATCAGTCAAGTCCGTGAACGTGCCGTCGTGGTTATTGTGGTAGAGCGCGTTCTTCAAAGGCGTCTTCGGCGTAAAAAAATCTGAGGGGCCGCTGTTCACAAGATAGATGTCCATCCAGCCATCGTTGTCATAATCGAAGAAGATGCAGCCTGCGCCCACCGTCTCGGGCAGATAATGTTCCGGCGACATCGCATTATTATGCGTCCAGGTGATGCCTGCCTCTTTGGTCACGTCTGTGAATGAGACGGGCGCTTGCGCCTGTGCTGCGCCGCTTGAGAGAAAGAGGGCAGAGACGCAAACGGAGCGCGCGAAGATGATGAAGAGTGAACTGTAGGAACTGCGCATCGAGTAGCGTTGCCTTTCAAGTTATGGTTTCTTTGCGGGCTGCTGAGCACCGCTTTCGCCTTGCGCAGTCGCCGCGTCCGACGATTGCTTTCGAGGTGCGGCTGGTTTCGATTGATTCTGCTCGTTCATCTCTTCCATCAATTTTTGCTGCGCCGCAGTGAGCCGCTGGATTTCGCTGCGCTCACGTTCTCCGTCCGCCTGACGATTGGTCTTGAAATAGAGTTGCGCCAGCCAGACATGTGCGGGGATGAAATCGGGAGCTAGTTTTGTAATCTGCTCAAGCAAAGCAATCGCCTCCGCCGTCATCCCTTTGGCGCGCTGAAGCTGCGCCATCTGGTAGAGCGCAGAAACTTCGTTCGGCCTCACCTCCATCGCGGTTTTCAAGAGCGTGGCTGCTTCATCGAGCCGCCCGTCCTCGCGGTTAATCATTCCCAGACTGACGTTGGCGTCGAAATCACGCGGGTTAATTTCCAGTTCGGCTTTGAACTCGGCGACCGCCTGTGTGCGATTCCCTTTCGCCAAATAGGCAGACCCCATGGTGGAATGAACCGACGGCAGGCGCGGATTCAGTCGCGCGGCTTCTGTCAGTTCGGTGATCGCGCTGTCCAAATCTTTAATTGCGATGTCGTAAGTGCCGACTATCAGATGAGCTTCAATCGTTTTCGCGGGGCGAAAGACTTTGTTGATGAGCGCATCAGCCTTGTCCAACTGTTGGAGGTTGATGTAGGCGAGTCCGAGCGTGAAAGCCGCAGCAACATTCTCTGGCTGAGCGCGATAAACTTGCTCAAGCTCGTCGGCGGCCTCTCTTAACTTGCCGAGCTGAAACTCTGAGAGACCAAGCAGCAGTCGCGCCTGATAGTTCTCGGGCTGCACGGCGACAATCTGGGCCAGTTCGTTGCGCGCCGGTTCAAACTGGCCTTTGGTGTAAAAGGCTGTGGCGACACTCAACCTGTTTTGCTGTTCCTCTTCTTTCGCAAGCGCAGGCGTCGGAGATGTGACCTCAGCGGCAGCACGGGATTCAGCCGTCGGCTCCTGCTTCTGCTTTTCTTCAGTCAGTTTTTGAATGATGGCGCGCTCGCGTTCGGCATCCGCGTTGCGGTTGAGCTTATAGTAGAGTCGCGCCAAAAGGACGTGAGCGGGCGAGAAATCCGGCGAGCCAGCTACAACTCTTTCAAGGAGGCTGACCGCTTCGGCATTTGCCCCGCGCGCCTGCGCCAGTTGGGCCATCTGATAGAGCGCTGCCGTGTCATCCGGTCGGAGATCAATGGCCTTCTTCAAGAGCGCCGTCGCTTCGTCTAATTTTCCGTCTTCACGATAGATCCATCCGAGCCGGACATTGGCGTTGAAGTCGCGCGGGTTGATCGCCAGCTCCGCGTTGTACTCTTTGACGGCCTGCTCGCGGCTGCCAGAGAAGAGATAGGCGTCGCCGAGTTGCGAATGTAGCGTCGGCAGGCGCGGGTTGAACCGGCTCGCGGTGTTGAGTTCTTCAATCGCCTTCGGCACTCGCTTCATCGCCAAGTAGAATGAGCCGACGATGAGGTGTGCTTCAGCCGTGTTGATTTTCTGGAAAACCTTATCAACCAGAGGCGCAGCCTTGTCCGTCTCGTTCGCCGCGATGTAGGCAGTGCCGAGCGCGTAGGCCACGGCCAGGTCTTCAGGTTTCGCTTGAGAGACCGCTTCGAGTTCACTAATCGCCGCAGCAATTTTATTTAGCTGGTAATCGCATAGCCCAAGAATGAAGCGCGCTTGATAGTTGGCCGGTTGCGCTTCGATGACTTGAGCAAGCTCGCGGGCGGCCAGTTCAAAATCTTCTGTTTTGTAGTAGGCGAGAGCCAGATTGAGGCGGATGTCAGTTTGTTTCTGGTCAATCGCTAGAGCCTGCTTGTAACGTTTGATCGCTTCGCCGTATTGACCAAGCCGCGCGTAAACCACTCCTAAGTTCGAGAGCGCGTCAACGCGATTGGGCATCGCGCGCAAAGCGGCCTCGTAAGCATCGCGTGCGGCTTGAAGATCGCCGCCCTGTTGCAGGGCGACGCCGCGCGCAAAGTCCGCCTCTGATTGGCGCACGACTGCGGCATCTTGAGTCTGGGTGAAAGCCAGCGCGAAGGCTAAAAACAGACTTGCCAGCATAGAACTCTTTTCGGCTGAGTAGTGACAGTAGCGCTTCCGACTTTGACACCCGTTGCGGGTTCAATGGGGAGAACACTTCTCAAAAGCGCAGGTTAATATAGCATCAACAATTCTGCGCCAGCAAACAGGCCATGAAAAGCGTCGTGCCCTGAATTAAAACCCTCTGTGCCCTCTGTGGTTAATGATGGATGCATTAACCACAGAGGCGGCTGGAGAGAGTTTCTCTCAAACGATGCATTGTCACTTTTCCGAAGTTGCTCTAAATTTAGCTGAAGGCTTTCAACTCCGTTGTGGCAAGGCAGTCAAAAGATGAGCCGAAGTTCTAATCCCGCTCATTATTTCTAAATTTACATCAATGAAGTTTTTACTAATAGCTTTGCTGGCCCTGACTGTATTCCTAAACTCTGCGCTGGCGTCCACACAACAGGCATCATCAAAAGAGACGAAGCCGATTGAGTTCATGGACATCACCGGTCGCGCCGGTATCAAGTGGGGGATCAAGCAACTTGCTCCCGGCGTGAAATATCTGATCGAGACGATGGGCGGCGGCGGCGGTTTCATTGATTACAACAACGACGGTCTGCTGGACATTTACCTCGTCTGCTACTCACAAACACCGCAATCTGACCCGGCAGCGAAACTCAAAGACGCGCTCTACCGCAATAACGGCGACGGCACTTTTACGGATGTGACAGAAAGCGCAGGAATCTCGAACAGCATGCTGGGCATGGGACTCGCCGTCGGCGACTTCAACAACGACGGCTTCGCAGACATCTACATCACAGGCTACGGCGCGAGCAAGCTCTATCGCAACAATGGCAATGGAACTTTCACAGACATCACGGCGCAGGCCGGGGTCAATAATAAAGCTTGGGGCACAAGCGCCGTGTGGTTTGATTACGATAACGATGGCTACCTGGACCTCTTTGTCTGCAACTACCTGTCTTTTGACCCGGAAGGAAAAGTTCCCTGCGATTTCTTCGATGGACGACCTTACTGCTACCTCTCAAAGTTCAAAGGCTCTCCGAGCGTGCTTTATCACAACAACCGCGACGGGACATTTACGGACGTGAGCGTCAAAGCAGGCATCGCCGCGCACGCTGGCAAAGGTCTCGGCGCGATTGCATTTGATTATAACAATGATGGGCGCATGGATATTTTCGAGGCCAACGATTCCGCGCCCAATTTTCTCTTTCGCAACGAGGGCAACGGAACTTTCACCGAAGTCGCAATGGATGCAGGGTGCGCGCTCGACCCTAACGGCGAGCAACGCGGCGGGATGGGCGTTGATGCGGAAGATTTGGACGGCGACGGATACCAGGACATCTTCGTCACCAACTTCTCGCAGCAGACCAACGCCTTCTGGCATAACAACGGCGACGGCACTTTTGACGAAACGACTTACCCGCTCGGACTTGGCAAAGTGAGCTTCAACCAGAGCGGCTTCGGCACGCGCTTCTTCGATTACAACAATGACGGGCTGGTTGACCTCTTTGTCCTCAACGGTCATCCTTTCGAGCCGATTCAAAAAGTCTTTCCCGAAACGACCTATGCCGAGCAGCCATTCCTCTTTGAAAACACAGGTAAGAGTTTCCGCGAGGTGGCGGCAGAGCATGGCCCTGCGCTCAAGAAATTTTATCTGGGCAGAGGACTCGCCATTGGCGACATAGATAACGACGGCGACACAGACCTTTTGCTTTTGAATGCGGGTGACGCGCCCGTCCTTCTCAGGAACGACGGGGGAAATAAAAATCACTGGCTCGGCGTCAAGCTCGTCGGGACCAAAAGCAATCGGGACGGCATTGGCGCAAAAGTGACGGTCGTGCTTGGCGGCAAGCGCCGGACCAAACAGCTTCTAGGCGGGACGAGCTACTGCTCGGCTTCAGACCTCCGCCTGCTCTTCGGCTTAGGCGACAGCCAGAAGGTTGACAGCATCGAAGTGCGCTGGCCTTCGGGTGTTGTCACGACGACACATGATGTCGCCATTGATCGTTATTTAACTCTCAGAGAAGAGACAGGGCAGCCTGTCAAACGTTGAAATTCACGCTCTAACAAAGGGAGCAGGTACGGCTTTAGAATCGCTCCGCTTTCTGGTACATTCGCTTTCTCTCTCCGGTGAATTATTAACGCAATGAAAATGTTCATCAAAGGTTCTGTGCTTCTTCTTGCGCTCTTACTCTGCGCCGGATACCTCGCGCATTCATCAACGGCACACGCCTTACTTCAAGATCGGCAGGAGAAGAAAGATTCCGAATCCGTTTCACCAGAGCAACTGGCCCAGGCCAAAACAACGTTCAGCGAAAGATGCGCCCGGTGTCATGGCGCGGACGGTCGTGGGCAAACTGTTTTAGGCGGAATGTTGGGCGTCCCTAATTTCACGGACGAAAAATGGTGGAAAGAAGAGAAGAGCGATAAGCGTTTAATCAATTCCGTCACGGAAGGGAAAGAAGAGATGCCCGCCTTCGGCAAGAAACTTTCAAAGCAGGAGATCACGGCTCTCGTTTTTTTTGTGCGTCACTTCAATAAAGGCGCGCATTAAATCGAGGACGCATAAGCGAACTTGTTGGCGAGGACCAGCGAGAGAGCGCCCATCAAGGTCGTCTGCTCTCCTAAAGTCGAAGCGATGATGCGCGCTGTTGGAAGCCCTCGCCGGACACTTCTTTCGACAGTCTCGCCGAACACTTCCGCGACCAGCGGCCAGGCCCTCGCAATCGAGCCGCCGACGACAACCAGTTCTGGACTGAAGCCAACGATCAAGTTCGAGATGCCGATGCTGACGTACTTCGCCGTGTTGACAATCGCGGTTCGCGCTGCCGCATCGCCAGCGAGCGCGCGGTCAATCAGTTGTGCGAAAGTCAGACGCCCTGTGGCGTCCGCTCTTTTCGTCAGGCGACTGTAGCGCGCCAGAGCCGCACGCCCCGAAGCGAAAGCTTCCCAGCAATCGTGGCTCCCGCAGGAGCAGGCCACAGGCGCTCGCTCGCCGATAATCATGTGGCCGAACTCGCCAGCCGCACCGCATGTGCCCCTGTAAATCTGACCGTCGAAAATTATTCCTGTGCCGACGCCTTCCGAGACGAAGACCATGATGAAGTCGCGCGCGCTCGACACTTCGGGGCGACCGAACCACAACTCTGCAAGCGCGCCCGCGTTGGCGTCGTTATCAATCGTTACGGTCAAGCCTGTCGCCGCAGAGACGCGATGCTCAATCTCCAGGTCGCGCCAGTTGAAGTAAGGTATGTAGAGGGCTTTGCCCTGATGCGGGTCAACGAGGCCGGGCAGGATGACGCCGACGCCTTCCAATCCCTCCTTGTGTCGCTTCTTGATCTCAAGCACACACTCGATGGCGCGCTTGATGGTCTTCTCAAAATCAGGGTTGGTCGCAAACTCTTCCTTTTCCAGCACGCGCCCCGAAAGGTCGCTCGTCGCCACGGTCGTTCGTGTCGGCGTGATGTCAATGCCGATGGCCGCCGCGCCGGAAGCGCGCAAGCGTAGAAGTGTCGGACGACGCCCTCCTGTTGACTCTCCTTCGCCGATCTCTTCGACGAGCGAGTCCGAGACAAGCTCGTCAACGATGGTCGAGACGGTCGAGCGTTGCAGAACAGTCTCGCGCGCAATCTCGGCGCGCGAGATGGGGCCGCGCTCGCGCACGTAGTTGAGCACGATCTGGCGATTGATGTCGCGCATCGTGCTGAAGTGCGCGGGCTGCGCTTTTTTCAGATCAATCCGTCGCATAACTTTTCCGAAGAACTTTCCAGCCCTTTAGCTATATCACATTGAATTGCCTGCTCAAACTGATATTTTTCGGATACAGTAGCCGTGTTATCAATAGACAAGAGCCGGGCAACACCTCTTATTTGTAATTCGATTCAGACATTTTCGTCCAGGAGCAATCACAATGAAGAAGCTGCTTGTTCTGATTCTCTTTCTCGCCTGTGCCGTTGAAGCTCGCGCGCAAGCCACAGGATTAATCGCCAACATCGCGGGGCGCAACCATGTCAGTCTCGATGGTCAGTGGAAAGCCATCATTGACCCTTACGAAAGCGGCGACCAATATCATTTCAATCGAGACGCCAGCCCCAAGAGTAAGAGCGAGTTTCAGGAATATAGCTTTGACGCCACAGGCTCTTTGAGTGTGCCGGGAGATTGGAACACTCAGCGCGCAGAACTCTTCTTTTACGAAGGAGCCGTCTGGTACAAAAAATCTTTCGACTACGAGCGCAAAGGTGACACACGCCTCTTCGTGCATTTCGGCGCGGCCAACTACATCGCGGAAGTTTACCTCAACGGAGAAAAGGTCGGGCGACACGAAGGCGGCTTCACGCCCTTTAATTTCGAGATTACGAATCTGGTCAAAGAGAAAGAGAATTCGCTCGTCGTCAAAGTTGATAACAAGCGATACCCTGATGGCGTCCCGACGCTCATGACCGACTGGTGGAATTACGGCGGACTAACCCGCGCGGTCACGCTCGTCGTCGTGCCGCAGACTTTCATCGAGGACTATTTTCTACAACTTCGTCGGGGCACGAAGAATCAGATTTCAGGTTGGGTGAAATTAAATGGCGACAAGCTCGCTCAAAAAATCACGGTCCGCATCCCCGAAGCCAAAATCAATAAGACCTTCACGACAGATGCAAACGGCACAGCCCAGATTAACTTTACGGCAGACCTCTCGCTCTGGTCGCCTGAGAATCCGAAACTCTACAACGTCTCGGTTGAAGCTGAGACAGACCATGTGGAGGACTCGATAGGCTTTCGCAGCATTGAGGTAAAAGGGACGGAGATTCTACTCAACGGGAAGCCTATGTTTTTGCGCGGCGTCTGCATCCATGAAGAAGCGCCTCTGCGCTCAGGCCGCGCTTACAGCCGCGAAGACGCAGAGACTCTGCTCGGCTGGGCCAAAGAGTTGGGCGCAAACTTCGTGCGCCTTGCTCATTACCCTCACAACGAATTGATGGTCAGAGAGGCAGATAGGATGGGGCTTCTCGTCTGGTCTGAGATTCCAGTCTATTGGGGCATCAACTTTGAGTCTCCGGTTGCGTTTGCAGCAGCGCAGAATCAACTTAATGAAATGATCGCGCGTGACCACAACAGGGCTTGTGTCATCCTCTGGTCTGTGGCGAATGAGACGCCGAACAACCCCGCGCGCTTAACCTTCTTGAAAAAGTTGGTCGAGCGCGCACGCGTTCTCGACCCGACCAGATTGATGACCGCCGCCATGCTCCATCACTATGCGGACGAGAGAACGCAGATGATAGACGACCCGCTCGCCGAAGTTCTGGATGTCATCGGCTGCAACGAATACATAGGCTGGTACGACGGGTTGCCCACGAAGGCAGACACGATGGAGTGGAAGACTATCTATCAAAAGCCGGTCGTGATGAGCGAGTTCGGGGCTGAAGCAGTTTACGGTTTGCACGGCGACGATTTGACACGTTGGACCGAAGAGTATCAGGAGAGCTTCTATCGTCATCAGCTAGGCATGTTGAAAAGGATTCCTTTCCTGCGCGGCACATCGCCCTGGATACTGATGGACTTTCGCTCTCCGCGCAGATTATTGCCCGGCGTTCAGGACTACTATAATCGCAAAGGTTTAGTCTCGAATCGCGGCGAGCGCAAAAAAGCATTTTATGTGATGCAGGAATTTTACCGCGAGCTACAACAACGCGCCGATCATTAAGGGAAGAGAGACATCATGCCTGAGAAAGTGCGCTGGGGAGTTTTAGGCGCAGCACGAATAGCCGTCGAAAAAGTTATTCCAGCGATGCAGCAGGGCGAGTGGTCCGAAATCTCTGCCATCGCTTCCAGAGATTTAGAGCGAGCGCAACGTACCGCTCAGGCTCTCGGCATAGAGAAGGCTTATGGCTCTTATGAAGAGCTGTTGGATGACCCAGAGATCGAAGCCATCTATAACCCTCTGCCCAATCAACTGCACGTTCCCTGGACCATGAAAGCCGCGCGCGCAGGCAAGCACGTTCTGTCTGAAAAACCGATCAGTTTGAATCTCGAAGAGGCGCAAAAACTTTTGGAAGTCCGCGACCAAACGGGAGTCAGGATTCAGGAAGCCTTCATGGTTCGCACGCACCCGCAATGGCTCGGCACGCTTGAGCTAATCCGAGAGGGGCGCATCGGGACTTTGCGCGCCATCACTGGCTTCTTCAGCTATTTCAATACGGACGCCGCAAACATTCGTAACAAGATAGACGCTGGCGGCGGAGCATTGATGGACATCGGCTGTTATCCCATCACGATTTCAAGACTCATCTTTGGTGAAGAGCCGCGACGTGTGGCGGCGTTGATGGAACATGATCCATTGATGAAAATTGACCGCTTAACTTCCGCCCTGCTTGAATTCCCTTCGGGACAGGCGACCTTTACTTGCAGCACGCAATTGGTTCCTTACCAGCGGATGCACTTCTTCGGCACACGCGGGCGCATAGAGGTCTTGATTCCCTTCAACGCTCTGCCCGATGAACCCATGCGAATTATGATTGACGATGGCTCTGACCTCTCGGGCGCTGGAATTGAAGTGAAAGAGTTCCCGACCTGCGATCAATACACGATTCAAGGCGATCTCTTCTCGCGCGCCATCCGCGAAGACAAAGAGCAGCCGATACCTTTGGAAGACGCCGTCAACAACATGGCCGTCATCGAAGCCATCGCCCGTGCGGCTGAAAGAGGATGTTGGGAAAACGTTTCGAGCGAATGAGACAGGCATCTTTACATTTATTTGCGTCTTAAGGCGGAACAATTAACCACAGAGGACACAGAGGGCACAGAGGAAGAATAAATTAATTTGAAATCTGAAATCTCAAATTTGAGATTTCCCTTCTCTCTTCAAATCCTCTGTGCCCTCTGTGCCCTCTGTGGTTAAATTAAACTCCAATTTAGCAAACGACATAAATTAATCTTGGGCTAACGCTTCGATGCTTGATTGAGTATAATGCGCGCTCGGCTTGACAGAAATTTCCAATCTCAAAAGTTAGCGACCCTTTACAACTGACAAGTTAGAGTTGAGGTTGAAAGACTTTCATGGAGGAAGCTTGTTCATGGCTTTGTTCGAGGAGCAGTCAAAAGTCGGCGTCGTCCATCTAATTATCTGCGCGCTCGTCGCAGTTCTCTGCCCCGTCGCGGCCCGGCCTGCGACGCCGCCGCGCATGGACACGATTCTTTACGGCGCGTCCTATTACCACGAGTACATGCCCTACGAGCGTCTTGATAAAGACGTGCAGATGATGAAGGATGCAGGCATCAATGTCGTCCGCATGGGCGAATCCAGTTGGGGATTATGGGAGCCTGAGGACGGGCGTTTCGAGTTCAGTTGGATGGATAGAATCATTGACCGCATGAATCAGGCTGGCATCAAAGTTATCCTGGGAACGCCGACTTATTCCATTCCAGCATGGCTCTATCACGAACACCCGGAGGTTCTCGCCACACGACTGGGCGAAGAGCGCGCCACCTATGGGATGCGCCAGAACATGGACATCACCAACCCTGCATTTCGCTTCTACGCCGAGCGCGTCATCCGCCAGATTCTCAATCACTACAAAGATAATCGCGCCGTCATCGGCTACCAGATTGATAATGAGACGACCTCTTACGGCACTGCTGGCCCAAACGTGCAGGTTGCCTTCGATGAATACTTGAAGAAGAAGTTCGGCACAGCCGAAGAGCTGAACAAGGTTTGGGGACTCAACTACTGGGGACAACGCATCAACGATTGGGACGAGCTGCCGCCGCGCGAAGGCATTCTCAATCCCGGCTACAAGCTCGAATGGGAACGCTATCAACACAAGATTGCGACGGACTATCTGGCCTGGCAGGCGCGCATCGTCAACGAATATAAACGGGCAGATCAGTTCGTCTGTCATAACTTCGTCGGCGGCATTCGGACAGATGTTGACGAGTACGAGATAGCAAAAAATCTGGACATCGCGGGCGTCAACCCGTACTTCCCCTGGTCCGGTGGCCCAGACATGGTTGACGGTCAGGAGTGGGCGCTGTCCGGTGATCTGGCGCGCTCGCTCAAGCGGCAGAACTATCTCATCACGGAGACCAACGCGCAGACCATCGGCTGGGATTCAAAGACGCAGTTTCCGCCTTATGACGGGCAGATTCGCTTGAACGTTTATAGCCACCTGTCGAGCGGGGCGAACATGGTCGCCTACTGGCACTGGCACTCTTTGCATTACGGGCAGGAGACGTATTGGAAAGGAGTTCTCTCGCACGATCTTGAGCCGAACAGAGTTTATGCGGAAGTGTCGCGCACCGCGCATGAGCTGAAAGAGCTTGGACCAAAGCTTGTTAACCTGAAGAAGACGAACAAGGTCGCCATTCTTTACAGCGTTGATTCATATCACGGCATCCAGTACATGCCGTTTGATAATCACGTCAACTATCAAACGCTCCTCTATCAAATGTACGGCGCGCTCTATCGCCAGAACGTCGGCGTGGATTTCGTCTTCCCGCAGAGCGCGAACTTCGCTGACTACAAAGTGATCGTCGTGCCGCCGCTCTACATCGCGGACGATGCCTTGCT
>Ga0182001_10000099_pt1 | contig 20614 bp, 15 predicted proteins | sample BulsoiFelSFmetaG_FD_120485 | JGI IMG/M metagenome (GOLD analysis project Ga0182001, IMG submission 120485) | Bulk soil microbial communities from Mexico - San Felipe (SF) metaG | ecosystem: Environmental > Terrestrial > Soil > Agricultural land | place: Mexico: San Luis Potosi | collected... | reverse complement strand
TGTTCAAGGCTGTAAGCTTTGAGATACAGGACTTCATCGGGCGAGGTCGCCACCTTCTTTGAAAAGGGAGTGGCGCGCAACTGGTCCGCCGTCTGAATCGCATGCTGCCAATCGCCACTCGCCACATCCAGACGCAGGCGCGCGAAGAGCGCGTTTGTGGCGACAGCCGTCCCGGCAAATCTCTCTCTCGTGCGCTCAATCCAGGGAATCGCTTCACCTGATCGCCCGGCTTCGCGCAGGCTGTCAATGACATTCAAGTAAGCGAAGTCTATCTTCTCGCCCGAAGGATATTTCGTAGTGTATTCGGCATAACGGGCGGCGGCTTCGGAGGCGCGCCCCAGTCGAAGAAAGGCGGAGGCCAGAGAATAGAGACCTTCGCGCCCGTCCTTCGTCTGCGGAAAGTCCCGAACGAGCCGCTCGAAGTAAGGCACAGACTCTTCATAGCCGCGCATCTGAAAGTAAGAACGCCCGATGCCGTAGAGCGCGGACGGGACGTTAAAGTCATTCGGGTAGCGTTCGATCAAAGCTTGGAAATGCTCGCGCGCTTCCCTGAAGGCGCGGTTCGCCAGGTAGATGCTGCCGCGCCGTAAGTGCTCCAGGGCCGAAAGCTGCGGCAGTTTCCCATCCGGCCCGCGCCCCGCGCTATCGAGTCTGCGAACTTCGCTCAACTCATTTTCCTGAATCAGAAGATTGGTTGGAGATGAGGTCAGCGCAAACGGCGTGTCAACTGCCGGTGTCTTGGGTGAAAACGAAAATAAGAGGAAGAGGGAAACGAGATAGCTCATAAAAATTCTCACTTGAAAAATTCTTTGCTCAGATTTCAGCCATTACCGAAAGAGCGCGAATCAAGAGTTGGTCGCCTCTTCTTCGATGATCTCGTAGCTTGAAATGATCTCGACGGTCGGCCTCAAGGTGGCAGCCACGCTGCAATATTTGGTTTCGGAAAGCTCTATGGCCTGCGCGACCGCTTTCTCAGAGACTTGATGGCCGCGAACGAGGTGGCGCACCTCCATGCGCGTGTAAGCGCGCGGATGCTCCTCACGTCTTTGGCCTCGAACTTCGACACGGTAATCCGTCACCCGTTCGCGCTTCTTGCGCAAGATTGAGATGACATCAACCGCCGTGCAGCTTCCTAAGGCTATCAACAGCAGCTCGACGGGCGACGCCGCGCTTGCCCGCTCGTGATTTGTGTCTAAGGCTTGCGCGTGCCCGCTCGGGCTGACTCCGACAAAGAGGTCTTCTCCGGCGTAATAGACAGTGGCTTTCGGGTCTTCGTTGTTCACAGGTCAGCAACTCCTCCAATCAATCTGAAGAATAGCATAATGCGCGATGCAGGGAAGCCCGGCGGCGAGCGTGCGGCTCCGCTCGATTCCCCGAAAAATTGTTGGCCTCTGCGATAAATTGGATATTGAATCCTGACCCCAAGTGGGACTAAGATAGAATGGACTTTCAAGAGGAATGGTTGATTTCGGAAAGGAGGAAGCAATCATGTCCCCCACCTCTATGCGGGGTATCACGCGCCCCTTCCTACTCGCTTTCGTCACTTTCATGGCGGCGATTCTCTTCTGTGCCCTGGATGCCAGAGCGCAGGGCGGCAGCGATAAGAAGGCAGACAAGCCGTTGTACGTCGAATACAAAGGCGTACAGATCGGCATGAGCGCAGACGACGTTCATAAGAAACTCGGCTCTCCGAAGGAGAAAGCCGAAACTCAGGACTTCTACATGTTCTCGGAGAAGGAGTCGGCACAGGTCTTTTACGACGATGGCAAGGTCAAGGCTGTCACCGTCAACTATCTTGGGATGAAAGACGCGCCCACTCCAAAGCTCGTTTTCGGGATGGATGTTGAAGCCAAAGCTGACGGCGGGATATTCAAGAAGATACCTTATCCCGAAGCCGGGTATTTTGTTTCTTACGCCCGCTCGGGAGGCGATGACCCGCTCGTCACAGTGACGATGCAAAAAATTCAATAATTGCGCAAGACTTTTGTGCGGCAACCTGAAAGTCTCTGCCTGAATCAGACTTAACGGTTGTACTTCCCCGAAGCGGGCATGGCGACATGCAACCCGTTACTCTCTCTGCGTGTTGAAAACGGAGCGCAGCATTTGACAAGTTGAGGGTTCAGGCATGATCTTAATCATTGCCTGAACCTTGCAAAGCTTGCCTTTCCCCTGACTCTCCCTGCAAATATAGATTCTCCCTTCCCCCTTTGAAAATAGCCCGTCAAGCGCAGGACACGGATTCTGCGTGTGGGATGTTCTGCTTTCGGAGTGACTTGTGACATCGGGCAACGTGATGTTCGTCACTGACCGAAGTGATTCCGCGTGCTATGTGCTGCACGGAAATATTAGAGCACACAGTCTAGCGGCAATGAAGAACATTACCCGAGCGGGCAGTGTTTGGATGAACTAAAGCAATCTTGAATTGGAGGAATGGGTAATGAAAAAAATCAGACAAACGTTCAGTCTTGCGCTGGTCTTGGTGCTGGCAGGTCTCGGCCTGACGGCGCAGGCGCAAAGACGATCCAACGGCTCAACGAATTGGCAGGCGCGGCGATTGGTTAACCGCATAGAGAATCACACGAATATCTTCCGCAGCAGCCTGAGGGCCGCGCTCGATAACAGCCGCCTTGACGGCACACGAAGGGAAGATAACATCAACCAGTTCGTCAGTGATTTCGAGAGCGCGACCAACCAACTGCGCGACGGCCTCAACAATCGTCAAGAGGTCTCGACAGACGTGCAGAACGTGCTCGACCGCGCCGCTTTGATAGACAGCTTCATGCGGCGCAATCGCTTGAACGCTCAAGCCGAGCGTGATTGGGCGAGTTTGCGCACGGACTTGAACGAACTGGCGCGCTCGTACAATATCGCCTGGAACTGGCAGACACAGACCTACCCGTCGAACAACAACTACCCGCAAAATAATTATCCGCCTGCTTATAGCGGAGCGAACCGCTTGACAGGCACTTACACTCTGGACGCATCGCGCTCAGACGATGCTCGTAACATTGCTCAAAGCGCGGCGCGCAGTCTTCCTTACAGAGACAGGCAGAGAGTCCTAGACTCGCTGACGGCGCGTCTGGAATCGCCGACGAGCCTTGCTATTGATCGTCGCGGACGCAACGTGACGATTGCTTCTTCGCGCGCTCCGCAGTTCGCGTTTGACGCGGACGGCATCGAGCATGTCGAGACCGGACGAAACGGGCAGACCGTGCGTGTGCGCTCCACACTCAACGGCGATCAACTGACAGTCAGCTCGACGGGCGACAGGGGCAACGACTTCAGCGTCACCTTCGAGCCGATGGATGCTGGGCGTCGCTTGCGCGTGACCCGCAGAATTACCGACTTGAATCTGAATACGCCTGTGACGGTAGTCAGCATTTACAACAAGACTTCCGACGTTGCCCAGTTGGATATTTACAACGGCGGGCCTGGCTATCAAGGCAACGGAAGTTATCAAGGCACTGGAACAATCGCGTCGAGCGGCGATTTCATCGTGCCCGATGGGACGCAGATTGTCGCCACGCTCAACAACAATCTGACTACCAGAGACGCGCGCGAGAATGATCGCTTCACGATGACCGTCGTCTCGCCTTCGCAATATCAGGGCGCGACCATCAACGGCTATGTCACGAACGTCAACCGGTCGGGACGCATCACGGGGCGCTCAGAGATGACGCTCAACTTTGAGAACATCACGATGCGCGATGGCCGCAGCTATCGCTTCGCCGGAATCACCGAAGGCATTCGGACGAACAACGGCGAGACCGTTCGCGTTGATAACGAAGGGTCTGTGAGAGACAACAATCGCACCACCGAGACAGAGAAGCGCGCGGCCATCGGCACGGCTGTCGGCGCGATTATCGGAGCGATTGCGGGTGGAGGCCGTGGCGCAGCCGTCGGCGCAATCGTCGGCGCGGGCGCAGGCGCAGGCTCTGTCTATGTTCAGGGTCAAGATGACCTTGAATTGCTGAGCGGCACGGAATTGACCGTGCGCGCTTCTGGTCCTAGATAAAAACTTTCAGCTCACTGTAGCTTGAAAGTCAGAACGCGTGGACGGAGCGAACGTTTCGTCCACGCGCTTTTTTAGAGATTGCCACAGAGGCACGGAGATACAGAGAAGAGTAAGTTGAGATAAGGAATTTGAAATTTGAAATCTCAAATGGCAGATTTGAGATTTCAAATTCTTGATCTCAAATCCTTCTTCTCTGTGCCTCCGTGTCTCTGTAGCAAAACTTCACTCATTGAATCTGTTCTCACGACGGGCCTCGTAGTGATAGGATGCGGAACGAAGTCGTGACGAAGGAGAAGACTAATGTGACGAGCGCGACAGCCATCCTGAGCAATCTACCCGACGACATTCGCCTTCAGCGTCTTGAAGCGTTGGTCGCGGCGAGCGAGACGCTGAATCGCGCTTCGGGCCTAGACGACATCCTGCAAGCCATCCTCGAACTCGTCAAAGCTCAGCTCGATTGCGAGCGCGCAACCGCCTTCCTGCGCGATGCGCGCACGGGGAAGCTGCACGCACGGCAGATGTCTGGAGCCGAGCGCGTCGAGATTGTGCTTGATAGGGGCGTGGGTGTCGCGGGCTACGTCGCGGATACGGGCGAGAGTTTATTAATCAATGATGTTGCGTCCGATCCGCATTTCGATTCTTCGACGGATAAGCGGACAGGCTTTTTGACGAGAAACATGCTTTGCGTTCCGCTCAAAAATCCTGACGGAGCGTTGATGGGCGCGCTCCAAGCTATAAATAGAAGAGGCGGTGAATTCTCTGGCACAGACCTCTCTTACCTTGAATCTTTCGCCGCGCTCGCAGCTATCGCGGTCGAGCGCGAGCAGTTGGCGCAGGAGGCTTTCCGCGCGCAACTGATCGCAACCGAGCTTGTGCTTGCTCGCGGCATACAGCAACGCCTTCTCCCGCCGTCGGGCAAGGTAACTTTGCCCGCGCCTTTTTCTGCCTGGGGCACGAGCCAGGCTTGCTTCGACGTAGGTGGTGATGCTTACGATGTTGTGATGCTCACGCCTGATGAGTGTGCGTTTTGGGTTGCGGACGTGAGCGGCAAAGGCGTCGGCGCTGCGTTTCTGATGACGACGTTGCAGACAGAACTGCGCGCACTCGTCCGTGATGAAAAAGATTTAGCTCGTCTCGCTACAGAGCTTGATAAACGTGTGGTCGCTGCCGCGCCTGAGGGAATGTTTGCGACCCTTTTTCTAGGAGTGCTTTCAGCGGAGCGAGAGAGCCTGCGCTATATCAATGCCGGGCACGTGCCACCTGTCTGGTTAAATCGCAAGACTGAAGAGGAACGAGAGTTTGATGTTAGCGGCAGACCCGTCGGTTTTCCGCTGCCGGGCAACGATTACGTCGTCGGAGAGTTTTCGTTCAAGCGCGGCGAACGGCTCGCAATCTTCAGCGACGGCGTGACCGAAGCCGAGAACACTGCCGGGCAGAAATACGAAGAGAATGGGCTTGCGGAGATTCACGCTCAGATCACAGCAGCGGACGTTGAGCAGATCGGAAAAAAATTCTTTGAAGACCTGGACGGCTTTCGCATCGGCGCTCCGGCCAAAGATGACACGACGTATCTTGTCATCGGTTTGGATTGAGATAGCTGTTTCCAATGTCGTGGATGAATAGAAGCTATCCATGAAAACAGACGAAGCAACATGAAAAGAATTCGCTTCTATTTCATGTTGCTTCATGGATTATCTCATCGTGGCTTTTCAAGAGATGCCAGCCGGTGACAATTCGCAATAAAAGAGCGAAGGCGCAAGGAATGAAGAGCCTGAGAACACTTCATTCTTTATGCCTTCGCTCTTAACTTCCCCCTTTATGGAGGGAATTCGAGGAAGCTCTCAAACCAAGATCGTTTATTTCTTCTTAGTCGTCGTCGTATAAGAATCAACTACCGCGAACATCTTTGATGTATTGTCTCCGGTTTTCGCTGATGCTGCCTGTGCCGTAGAATCGCTGAGCAACACGCCATCGCTCAAGAGTACGCCATCGCTTAAAAGCACGCCGTCGCCGAGCATCACGCCGTCGCTCAGTAGAACTCCGTCACTCAAGAGCACTCCATCGCTACAGAAGAATGTTCCGTCGCTCAAGAGCACGCCGGTGCTTGTCCTAATGCTGTCGCTCAAGATCACGCCGTTTGACATCATCGTCTGGTCGCCCAGTAGAACTCCGTTGCTCAAGACCGAGCCGTCGCCCAAGAGAACGCCGCTCGCATAAATCTTTTGATACTTGGTGATGAGATCAGAGCCTGTGGCGAAAGTCTGGTCGAGAATAATTCCTTGCGACCATGTGAACTGATAGCCCGCGATTGATGTGGTCGGTGTTGGTGCGCTCGCCGTCAGCAGAGGATCGCCGAGCGGGGTTGATGAAGTTAAATCCGTGCGGACGAGGCTCGCTGTACGGATTGCGCCTTCAACGTTGAGTTCGCCTGCGCCCTGCTCCAAAGTGTTGAAGCCATTAAGCTGCTGTGCCGTGTACATCATGATCGCTTTGACCATGTTCGGCTTGAGCGAGGGATTCGCTTGGAGCATGAGGACCGCCGCACCCGCAGTAACAGGCGATGCCATCGAAGTGCCGCTCATGTACATCATCTTGCGAGTGGTCGAACCGCTCACGCCTGCGTCAAGCGTGGGCGTCTGCGTCACGAGCAGGTTGCCTGTTGCTTCGGCGGCGATGATCTTATTGCCGGGGGCAACGAGGTCTGGCTTAATCAGGTTGTCGTAGTGATTGACGCCACTAGTATCCGTCCAGTAGCTGCGAGTCGGTCCACGCGAGCTGAAGGTCGTGATGGTGTCATCGGCGCGGCTGTCCGTGCCGTAGCTATTGGCAGCGCCGACCGTAATCGCCGATGGCTCGTTGCCGGGCGAGTGAATCATGCCGTAAAGCTTCTGTCCGTTGGAATCTTTGCCGTTGTTGCCTGCGGCTGCGATGACGACGATGCCAGCATCAACGAGCTTGCGCACTGCCTGGCAAACAGGGTCATCAGTGTATGACGTGGTGGCAGGCATTCCGAGGCTCATGTTGACGACCCGTATGTTCTTTGAAGAGCAGTTCGCCAAAATCCAGTCCATCGCCGCGAGCAGAGAAGAAGCCGTGCCGAGTCCATTTGAATCAAGCACGCGAAGATTGATGATGTTCGCGTTCGAGGCGACGCCTTGATATGCGCCCTGCGAGATGCTGCCGTTTCCGGCGGCAATCGAGGCGACGTGTGTGCCGTGACCGTAAGGGTCGTCCGTGCGATTCTCGCCCGTGAAATCCTGATTGACAATAATGCGCGAGTTGCCCGCGCTAGACTTAAAGGCATCGTGGTTTGGATCAATGCCCGAATCAACGATAGCGATGCCGATGCCTGTGCCGTCGAGCGTCGTGTTGGTAGTCGCCGCGCGCGCGGCATCCGTGCCTGTCGTCAGCGAAACATGGCCGAGGGCTTTCGTCTGCTGGTCCAGAGACATAAAGGCGACATCCGTGCGACTTGACAACGTGTTGACAACTGATGTCGGCAGGTCAACGGCGCGCATGTTGAGTTTGGAATATTGTTTTTTGATTGTTCCGCCATTGCTCTTAACGGCATTGTCAAGCGTTGAACTCCAGGTGCTGCTTGAGCGCATGATGACGGTGACATGTGAGCCGCTTGGCAGGTCTTTCACTTTCTTGTTCAGGTCAGCGGAGACTTTGACCTTTGTCGAGCCGGTGGCAGCGTAAACTCTATCGCCCGTCATAATTCCCGCCGTCAAAGAGATGACGAACGAGAGCATTGTGAGCCAGGCGATGATTGGGGAAGTTCGGGAGCTTTTCATTAAGAAAGTATCCTCGTAAAATTTTACTGCGTCCCGCTTGACCTTGGGCGCGATTCAGACATCGCTGCCCGCGCTCCCTAGTGCAGTCTCCGTGCCAATGTCAGGGCAGGGCGGATTTTGCAAATTTGCTAAGGTTTTTAGAGTTTTGCGAATCTCAAAGGAATGCCTGACCAACTCGGTCGGTCAGATTGAAAGAGAGCAGTCAATCAACCTGAAAGAAGTCGGTCAAATCTTTAATAGGCTATGAGCAACATGATTTCCTTGCCCGAAGAGATAGAAGCGCATCGTGATCGCATGTGGCGGCGTGAGCCTGAGGCGCGTGTTGAAGATGCCAATGATGCGGAAAGGTTGATTGAAGACGTGGGCTTCTGCGCGGCGATGACGGATGCGCGGCGTCCTGGCCCATCGCTCTACATAGCCGTCTGCGGGCGACGCGACGCGCACATGCCGCGCAACGTTCAGAAAGACCCGGAGAGCAGTCTCACATGGGTCATCAAAGACGAAGTGATGCGGCGTGGTCGCGTCTATTACGCGAAGCTTGCGAAGGGACGCGCGACATTTATCGCGCCGCGTCTCGTCCCACATTTCAATGCGCTCTGGGGTGTCGCGCGCAAGCACGAGGCGGAAGAGTTGTCGGCTGACGCTCGCGCCATCTTGAAAGTTTTAAGACGCGAATGGGAGATGGCGACATCTGATTTACGCGAGAGCGCGAAGATACAGGATCGCGCAAGGTTCACGCGCGCGCTCGATGAGTTGCAAAGGTGTCTCAAGGTCGTCCCCGGCGAAGTGGTCTATGAGCCTTGGTTCACATACATCTGGACTCTGGCCGAAGGAAGATTCGGTCAAGAGTTCTCACAGAAAGTGAAACGCGAGGTGGCCTTGCGCGAGATCGCCCGCGCTTTTCTACGTGGCGCAGGCATGACCGTGCGCGGCGAGCTTGCCAAAGTCACAGGTCTCTCACGCCCCGACGCCGGACTCGGCAATCAAGCTTTGGTTAAAGAAGGGTACGCAGAACGATTAGAAGTGGGAGTGTACAGATTAAGGGATGAGGGATAAATAAGAAGACGAACGCTTTTCTTCCTTCATCCCTCCGCCCTCATCCCTCATCCCTGCTTTTAGATTCCTTCGCCATCTATTCCTCGCAACGCAGCCAGAAGCGCGCGGCGCTCGGCCTGTGCGGCGCGGACACGCGCGAGGCGTTGCTGGTCCGTAGAGGTGGACGTGTTGATTTCAATCGTCTGCAAGTCTGTGATGGGCGTGCCCGTGAGCGAGCCGTTGAGCGCGCATTGCAGCGCGTCCCAGGCAAACTGAAAGGCCACCTGCATGTCTTCATCATCAATGAAGACGCGCCAGCGACCATCATCTATCCGCACCAGGCTAATGCGCTTCACCGCGTCCATCTATCCCTAGTTCCTTCGTCGAAGTTTGCTGTGTGGTTTCGCGCAGAGCCTTCTCCGATTCTTCGAGAGCTTGCTGCTCCATCCGCGCTGCTTCAAGGGCGAGAGGAATTTGTTCCTGTGTGTTGCTCAAACGATGAAGCGCCATGTTGGTTTCGGCCCAGCTTGCGCCGCGCGACGCCGCAGCTTCGATCATGTGCAGGCGCGTTTCGGCTTCGGCGCGACGCTCTGTTCCTTCGGTCTTGACATGTTCGAGGCGCTCGCGGTCTGCCCGCAACTCTTCCTTTAACGAGGTCGTGTCCGCGCCTTGAATGTAACCGACGCGGTTCATGCGACGCTCGACCAGAAGCAACTCGCGCTTGGCGTTAGCGATGACGCGCGAGGCAGTGATGCGCGAAGCGAGCGTTTCTCTGTAAGCATCTGCGAGCATTGGATCGCGCGCATCAATCTCTTTCAAAGCTTTGCGCTCCGATGGCGTCAGCTCCGACATAAACCAGGGAATCTCGTCCGCCGTCACGCCGCTCGCTGCCACGCGGTCGCGCACTCGCTGCGCCCAGTTGCGGCGATAATAAAGAAGCACGAGCATGACTATGAAGCCGATGATAGAACCGACGCCGAGAGAGACGAGCGCGAAGAGAAAGTTGAGCGCGGTATCGGGCGTTGAAGGTGAGTATTTGGTCAGAAAATAGATGGGCGCGGGCAACGCGACCAGAAAGAAGGCGAGCCAGGGGGCCCAGCGCAGGACCTGCGCCATCATCCGGTCTCCGGCAGTAATCTTTCCCGTCTGATCTTTCTCGCTCATTATTAGCTTCTGCTCATCGCTCTTGATAAAAAGTTGACGGGCGAGCAAATCGTCATCTTCGTAACATCATCTAGATGCAAGAGCCTCATACATAGTTGCGGGTTAATCGGGGAAACATATCCCATCGCAATTGAAGCCCGGACAGCAGGGGTGAGTGTCGTCGCATGGTTGATGGTCACCTGCACAGGTACTGAGCGCTTGAGCTGCCGTCGGCGCAGGGATGGACAGAATCACCGGCAGAGCGAGCGCGGCTGGCAGATATTTTCTGACCAGGTCGCGGCGCGTGACCTTCATCATGCCAATCCGGCCACTCCCTTCTTCGAGCAGATGAAGACGGCGCAACTGTTTGAGCGCAAGCCACACCACATCATCATCAACAGGCGAGTCGAACTCTCTGCTCAAGAGACGCGTCATCTCCTCAACTGTCGTTTGTCCATCACAATGCTTCCAGACAAAAGCGGATGTGTTATTGAGACAGTGTGCCTCATGTCTCTCTAAGTCATAAACCAGAGTCTCTTCGGGTAGCTCTCTGATAACCAACTGACCGTTGCGGGCAGGTGGCAGGGTGGCTTTTGCCTTCATCAAAATTATCTCCCAATGGCTTCGCGGCGCGAGGGATTTTCACATGCGAAGCTGATTAATCTGATAGATTTGAATGCTCGGCTGACGAGAAGATAAGAGGGATTCCACTGCAAGTCAATAGGGCAGTAAATTCCAAGCAACTACTCTCCTATCATATCCATCAAACCGTACTAGACTACCGCAATCCAGACGCCCTGTAATATCATAGTTGTGCTGCCAGCATTTGAAGCCGGAGGAGAAGCGATGAGTAGCCCGAAGAGAGGACTCGCCTTTGCGATCATAGCCGCCACGTTCATCTTCACAACTATGTGCCTGAGAACAGAAGCCCAGCCCCGCAGTAGTTCCCAAGCAAACGACGATGAGTTAGTCAAGGTTCAGAATCAACGTGGCGGCGTCCGCACGGTGACTATTCCAATCACCATTCATCACAAAGGAGATCGTGCGTCTATGCAAGAGTTGACTCCTGTCGGGATGTTGACATTGCGCGAGGACGGCGATGATCAGAAAATTCTCTCGATCCGCGCGATGGGGTTGGACACGCCGATCACCGTCGCCGTGCTGATACAGGACGACGTGGTCACATCCATCAGCAACGAGATTGCGACCATCAAAGATTTCATCAACCACTTGCCGAGAGAATCACGCGTCCTCATCGGCTACATACGCAGCGGCTCGCTCGAAGTCAGGCAAACGTTCACGGCTGACCGCGAGCGCGCGGCGAAAGCCTTGCGCATCCCCATCGGTTCAGCGACCGCCTCGCCCTATAACCCTTACGTCGAAATCATAGAGGGCTTGCGTCGCTTCGAGGCCACGCCGAAGGGAAGGCGCGCGCTTCTTGTTGTCACCGATGGCCTGGACATCTCGCGCGGACTTGATAGCTCGCAGCCTTCGCAGAGCGTTGACCTGCAACGAGCCATCAAAGAGGCGCAACGTCAGGGAGTGGCGGTCTATTCCTTCTATGCGCCGAGCGTCACCTCGAACGCGATCAACAACATCCGCTTGATTACAGACGGGCAGAGTTCTCTGCAAAGGTTGGCGGATGAGACGGGAGGCCGCGCCTTCTTTCAAGGAACGGGTACGCCCGTCAGCTTTGATTCTTACCTCAAGGATTTGGCCGGAGCCTTCTCGCGCCAGATTGCGCTCACCTATCTCTCGACGCACCCGAACAAAGGATTTCACAAGATCGAAATCACCTCCGACATGAAGGACATCACGATAGACCACCCGTCGGGTTACACGCGGTAGGAGAAAGAGTAAGGAGTAGTGGATAACTCTGTAGGGGCAGGGCTTGTCCCTGCCCGCTTCCTTTAAGGGAATGCGGGCAGGGACAAGCCCTGCCCCTACAGTTTTACTATTGGTCTTGGTTAAGCGACCGGCTGTTGCTCTTCGGCGCGGCGGCGGCGCATCTCTTTGATTTGAGTCTCAAGGATTCTGAGATGAAGCTCCAGAAAGACTCTGCCCTCATTGTTGAGCTTGATGCTCTTGTCAAAATCTTTGCGAGCGGCAGCCTCATCGCCTTGCAAGAGATAAGTGAAACCGCGTCCGGCATAAGCTAAAGAAGTGGTCGAGTTCGACGGGTTCAAGCCAATCCCTTTATCAAAATCCATGACAGCGTCGTTGAGGTCGCCTTTGATGAGGTGCGCTTCGGCGCGCTTGATGTAAGAGTCCGCGTCGGTTGGCGTGACTTGAATGGCCTTGTCGAAATCAGCGATTGCGCCATCCATATCGAACTGGTTGGCGCGAATGAAGCCGCGATTGGCGAAGGCTTGTGTGATGTCGCGGTTGTTCGAGGTCATCTGCGGGTCGAGCTGTATGGCCGCCTCGTAATCGTCAATCGCGCCGTCCAGGTTTCCTTTCGCGCGTCGCGCTTTGCCGCGATTGAGATGGGCTTCGGCCATCTGCGGGTCCATCTCCAGGGCTTTCGTGTAATCGGCCATCGCGCCTTCCATGTCGCCTTTGCTGAAGCGCGTGTTGCCGCGTTTGAGATAATCCCGCGCCGAAAGATTCTGCTGCTGCGCCTGAACGAGAGACGCAGCCAGGATGAAGAGCAACGAGAGAAGGGGCAAAGAGAAACGTCTCATAAAAGCCTCCGCAAAAAGATTAGGAGCCGTTCACGCAGAGAGAGCGTCTTCCAAATATTTGAGGCACATTGTCTGCCTCAACTCGTTTCGGCGTCAAGGGTAAAAACGACTAATAAAAGCAGAATTCAGGAGTCAGAATCCAGAAGCCAGAATAATCGGCGGAGAACCGCATCTATAGATTTTCTTTTCTTCTGAATTCTGACTCCTAGATTCTGGCTTCTGCTTTTCCCTTACTGCACTGTCGCTGGCAGGAGCGAGCCTCTGGGGTCGGAGGCTATCGCATAGCCGTCGCCTACCTGACCGATCAGGCCGTGAAAATGTATCTCCGTGCCTGAGAGCACGAGCAGGATGTCTCCGGCGTGATAGCGCGGGTCGTCAAGCTTAAAGCGGACGACCGTCGCCTGCCCGTTCTCCTGCTCAAGCGTCTCAAAATCGAAATCGTCCGCACCGACCACATAGGTCAGCGAGTTGTTGGCATTCTGTTGCTCTGGAGGCATTGATTATTCCCTCACGACTGGATGATTGTTGATAACGCCGGACAGTTTAGCAGCAACTCTTACCTTGAGCCTAAGTGCAGACGAAAGCCTAGGCGAACAAGAAACGGAGGGCCGATGGTTCTAACGGGCGTCAGCCCAACGTCGTAACGCTGGTTGAAGAGATTTTCTGCTGCGGCGAAGGCTTCGATATTTTTGTTGATGCGGCGAGACACGAAGCCGTCGAGCGTGAAAAACGGTCTGAGACGAAAAAGATTTTGGTCGTCGTCAAACTGCGCGCTTGAAGCGCGGCCTTGCAGGCTGAAGGTCAGGAGCGAAGGATTCACATAGCGAGCCTGAAATGTCAACTGTTGACGCGGCGTTTGCGGGATGAGCAAGCCTTCGAGCGCGGTGTTCGCCGGAAACTTCAGGACAGTTGCATCAGCAAAGAGATAGCCACCCGTCATGGTCCAATGATTCGTCACGCGCGCATCCCATTCAAGCTCAACCCCGCGCGAGCGCGTGCGCCCAAGATTTTGTCGCTGGCGCGTGATGAGTCCAGGCTGGACGCGCAAGGTCACGTTGGCGATGGGACGCGTAATCTCCGTCCAGAAGAATGTTCCGCGCACATTAAGTCTTTGATTGAGCGCGCTGAAATTCGCGCCCGTCTCGCCGCCCGTTAATCTCTCGGCGCGCAGGTTCTCGTTAGCCAGAGTCTGCACGTCACCGACGCGAAAGCCTCTGTACAACTCATTGAGCGTGGGCTGGCGAAAGGCGCGCGTCATGTTGGCAAAGAGCGAAAATCTCAACGCCGGTTTGTAGAGCAGGGAGAGTTGCGGGCTGAAGGCTGTTTCCGTCCGATCAGGGAAAGGTGTGGTTGTCGTTCGCGCAGTCGAAGAAATCGAGCGAGTCGAAGAAAGAGCGTCATAGTTGTGCCAGTGGTCCATGCGCGCTCCGGCTGTAATGAAGAGATTCATTGTAAGGTGGATGATGTCTTCAAAAAATATTCCAACGGTTCGTTCGCGCCCGCCGACATTGACAAAAGAAGTTGGGCGACCCGTGACAAAAGCGATCTCGTCGCTCGCGCCGCGCACCCCGCGCGCGTCGAGTCCGGCAACGATGGTCTCTCTCTTCAAAACGGCGCGCGACCATTGAAAAGAAAGACCTAAGGATTCGGCTGGCGAGCGTTGAAGGCGCGTGATGGTCTCGCTGTTTCTGTCCGCGCTGACGGCTGTAAAGTTTTGGTCGAAGAGCTGTGTCGCGCCGTAAGCTCGAACCGTGAACGAGCCCGCCTGACGTTTCTGCCAATCGCCTCCCAAAACAAGCTGGCGGATGTGAGTTCGATTAGTTTGAAGCGGCGTCCCGTTTGATCTTGCTTCGCCGAACAGGGAAGCGCGCGCGAAGACACTTCCTGAATTTGAGATGGAGCGTTCAAGAGTAAAATTCAAAGCGGCATTGCGCGCGCCTGCTCGTGTGTCCACGCGCCCACGCTGATTTTCATCAACGATGATGTAGCCATCCGTCTTAAAACTTTCGACGCCGAGACTCGCTCCCCACCGTCCTTTTTGGCCGCTCGCAAAGAGCGAAGCATCACCTGTCTGCTCGTTGCCGTATGAAGCTTCGAGCGCGAGCACTGGGGTTTGCGCTTTGCGCGTCGAGATGTTGATGACGCCGCCGAGCGCGTCACTGCCGTAGAGATGAGACGCGCCGCCGCGCAAGACCTCTATGTTGTTGATGGACGTGCGCGGGATGCGACTCCAATAAACCCAGCCGCCAAACGGGTCGTTGAGTGGCACACCATCCACAAGCACAACGGCACGGCTCGCCCCGCTCGCGCCGACGCCGCGCAAAGAGACCCCCTGCGAAGTAGGATTCGCCGTCCGGCTGCCTGAGCGACGAAAAAGTGTGAAGCTTGGAATCTGGCGAAGCGCGTCGTCGAGCGTTGCCGCCGCCGTTGTCGAAATGTCTCTTGATGAGAGCGTGACGATGCTCGCGGCAGTCTCGCCCAATCTGGTTTCAGTGCGCGTCGCCGTGACCGTCACCTGTTCTGAGAGAGGAGCAGGAGAGAGCGTGATGATGAGTTCATCGGAACTCTGATGAATCGCGGCAAAATCTCTTTCAAAAGAAGCGAAGCCTGCGGCGCGAACAATCAGCATCACGCCTTGAGTCGTTGCTGCGTCCAACTTGAAATGTCCGTCCGCGTCTGTCCTGTTCTCAGAGATCACGGAAGATTTGTTCTTGATAGTTACTTCAGCATTGGTGACGGGCGCGCCAGTTTGGTCCTGAACGGTTCCTTCGATGCGAGTGTTTGCGGATTGCGCGTGTGCTTCGAGAAGAGAGAAAAGACAAGCGACGACGCAGAGCAATATGCGTGCGGCGAAAAAAGCGTAAGAATCCCGCTTGATAAGAAAGTTCAAGAACAGCATGACGGCAAAGGCGCGCCTAATCAACGGGTCAGTACCGCCTGCGGTAGCGGGCGGGGATTCAAAAGGATGAAGGCGGAAGGATGAAGGATGAAAGGAAAGAAAGAGCGTTTAGCTTTTACTTCTACCTTCCGCCTTCATCCTTGTTTTTCTTCCCCGCCCGCTACCGCAGGCGGTACTGACATTACTTATCGAGGAGATTATCTCTTTCGCACATAGTAAACCACACCTGCATGGTCATCTGAAAAGAGAAATGCGTCCCGTCCTGTTCGCATGATGTCTGCGGGGCGGCCATGCAACGTGCCGTTCTCTAAAAAGCCGTTGATGAATTCTTCTGGGCGCGCGCCCCTGCGGACGCGCACGATGGCGTGGCCGTGATTCAATTTGTGATCGGACGAACCGTGCAGCGCGACCAGAAAATAGTTCCTGAGACTAGGCGATTCAGTCGCAGCATCGAAAAATTCAAGGCCGAGCGGGGAACTGTGCGCGATGAAAGAAGTGAAAGCCTGTGGCACATTTTTGCAGCCCGGATTCTTCTCGGATGTCTTGAACTGCGGGTCTGCGAGAACCTTTGCGCCAAGCTGGTAGCAGTAAGGCCAGCCGTAGTTTAAGCCAGCGCGAACGACATACATCGTGTCCGAGGGACTGTTGTCGCCTAAGTGGTCTGCGCCCATGTCGGTCGCGTAGAGTTGATTGCCAACCCACTTGATGCCAACCGCGTTTCTCAAACCCTTAGCGTAAATCCGGCGACCCGTTCCGTCAGGATTCATCTCGATGACGGAGGCGCGGACTTCTTCCTTCTCTTCACAAGCGTTGCATGAGCTTCCGACCGAAATGTAGAGCTTGCCGTTTGGACCAAAGGCGAGCGTGCGCGTCAAGTGCCAGCCGCCATACTTGTAGCCCAGACCGTAGTCTGGAAAAGTCGCAAGCACTTGGGCTTTGCCTGTGGGCGCGTTGTCGCCGTCGTGATAGCGATAGCGAATGAGGCTGTCCGTGAGCGCAATGTAAATCCAGTTCTGCCCGTTCGCATCCGAGTGAAAGCAGATGCTGTTCGGGTTGTGCAGTTGGGTCAAGTAGGGCGTGACTTTGCCGAATCTGCCTGTGCGCTCGTTGAAATCTTCGAGGATGTAGATTGCGCCGCGCTTGTTGTCCGTGAGATTGAACATATCCGTGACGAAGACGCGATTGTCGGGACTTTTTGAGAAGAAGCGCGGACGCTTCAAGCCTTCGGCGGCAACCATGATCTCGAATTCAGTAGGGAGATAGAGGTTGAAAGTGTCGCCTTTCGAGAGCGTGATTCTGTGCGGAGTTAATTTGAGAGTTTGAGCAGAAAGAGAAAGAATGTTGAAGAGGAAGAGAATGGTGAACAGGGTGATTTTTGTCTTCATATTTGTGCTATTTAGCTTCAGTTGACATTATGCGCCATCAGTTGCCACTAGCTTTAGCTAGTGGTCTGGGTTTGATTAAAAGAGAGGCTTTAGCCGAATTTAGAAAAATAATTTTCCTTTTGGCTTTAGCCTAAAATGGCTTCGAGATTTGGCTAAAGCAAAAATTTATAATTCCACCTACCCCACTGGCTAAAGCTAGTGGCAACTGATGAACGTTGATGGAGGTTGATTCCTTCTCAAACAATCTTCACGACGACGAGCGTCATGTCGTCGTGCTGTTTCGCTCCGGCGGCGAATCCGTCTGCGGCATTGACCAAATGTTTGATAATCTCTTCAGAGCAAAGACCGGTGCAAGTTTGAGCCGTCTCTAAAAGTCTCTCTTCGCCCCATTCCTCTTCCGCCATGTTCATGGCTTCGCTGATGCCGTCGGTAAAACCTATCAGCACGTCGCCCTGCTCTAACGTCACGCTCGCCTGCCGGTACGGAAAATCCGGCAGGAGGCCAACGACCACGCCGCCCGCTTCGTCAAGCCGCAGCACCTCTTGATTGCCGTTTGCATTTCGCAAAACCATCGGCGGGTTGTGTCCGGCGTTGACATAAGTCAAGGTGTGCGTCGAAGGCTCATACTGTGCATAGAAGAATGTCGCATAGCGATTCTCAGCCGAAGCGTCATAGACCAGGCGATTGACCATGCTCATCAACTCGGCGAGGTCTTTAGTTCCCGTCACGGCTTGCCCGCGCAAAGATGCTTGCAGGCTCGCCATCAAAAGCGCGGCGGCGATTCCTTTGCCCGACACGTCGCCGATGGCAATGCCGAAACGTCCGCCGGGCAGCATCAGAAAATCATAGTAATCTCCGCCGACGCCGAGCGCTGGACGGCACGCTCCGCTGTAATCGAGTCCTTCAATATCTGGAAGCTTCTGCGGGAAAAGTCGCTCTTGCACTTCGCGCGCAATCTCTACTTCACGATTGAGGCGCTCGCGCTGTGCGACTTCCGAAGCGATGGCTGCCGTCAGTTGACTGTTCTCAAGCGCAAGGCCGGTCTGTGTCGCCACCGATTGCAGCAGCCGCAGGTCCGTGTTCGAGTAAGGCTCTTCCGATTGCTTTGGACCAAGACTGATGAAGCCCGGCAAATTCTCTTTGACCGAGAGCGGAAGCAGGAGTTGTGTGTCCAACGTCGTCAGCATCTCGCGCTCATTATTCTCCATGCCCGGAGTTTTATAGACCCACGAATCCGTGTCGTCAGAATAGACGAGCATGGGTTCTTTGACATCGCGCAAGTGCCGGACGGTTGCGGCCTGTTCGGGAAACGTGACGGGCAGAGGATGATCGTAGCCGAGCGCATGAGCCGGACGATACGAGCCGTTCTCTTTCAGCATCAAGGCCACGCGCGGGACGTGCAAGGATTCAGAGATGCGTTGCGCGACCGTCTCAAGCAAAGGTCTGGTCTCGACGATAGTTCTCACTTTGTCGCTCAAATCAGAAAGGATTTGCTCTGCGTTGTAAGCTTCGCGGAAGAAGCGGCGGTCAACCCAGCGTCGCAACTTATCGGCAACGCCTTGCAGCAGGAAGACGAGCGCGATGCCGACGGCCATCACGATTATCTTCTGCGGCCTGTTGGAAGATGAGCTGGCAACAAGGGTGGCCGCGACGAAGATGATAATGGCCGAGAGGATGACCTGGATGACGCGCACGCCGTTGCGCGCAAAGGCATACTGTACGCCTTGGCGAATCGCCACACGCACGTCCATCGCGCGATGGACGACGATGACGTAGGCGAGCGTCAGCGGAAAAAGGAAAAGCATCAAGAGCGCCGGAACTGTGAACCAGGGCGAAAGACCTTCCAGTGTCCCTTTGCCCCTGATGATTCCGGCGATGACCAGAATAAAGAGCGGAGCGAGGCTGATGCTCGTTCCTGTCACCAACAACTTCAAACGACGGTGAGCGTCCGGGGTCTTAGTTTCAGCCAGCTTGCCAAAGAGAGCGAAAAAGAAGATGGAGATAGGCAAGAGCGAGAAGATGAAAAGCACTCTCTGAAAGGGACGAAACAAATTATAAAGCGGCTCGACCGATTTGTAATTCTCGACTAGCCCGACCGTCAGAACGATCTCGCAAATCGTGACCAGTCCGAGCGGGATGATGAAGAGCCATTTCATCCAGGGGAAGCGACGATCAACTGCCCAGCGTTCAGGAAAGTAAATTCCGAAGAGCATCATCCAGATCGGCCATGCCGCATTGCTGAAGGCGTGATAGACAATCAAGACATCGCGCAGACTGCTTTCCCAACTGACCAACTCCGTCTCGAATCCTGCGAGTTGCCCGAAACTGAGCATCACTCCGAGCAGCAGCCAGGCCAGAGGGTCTCGCGGTCGCGTGGCCGTCACCCAGAAGCCGAGCAAGGCTGCGAAGATGGGCATCACGATGAGAACGATCATGAAAGAGAGAAGCTGGCCGATGCGCGGAGCGGGCTTGTCATTCGCCGCGAGCCGCAGAGCAATCTCTTTCTCTTCCGCTGGTCCACCCTCGTGCGCGTGTGAAACGCGCACGGTCAAGGTCTCGCCGGGTCGCGCCTTTGTGAGCGGCACGATCAGAGAAGCCGCGCCCGTGTAAGGCTGGCCGTTGACTGTCAAGAGCAGGTCGCCATCGCTCAAGCCAGCCTCTTTGGCTTCTGGCCTGACGTTGGTGATGACGTTGCTAACGTCCTTGACTCCGAATTGCGGCTGGACCTGTTCGTTGGCATAAAACAGTTCGTTGATGCCTTCGACTGTGTGCTTCGTTTGATAGGCGGCGGCGAGGATGAACAGCGCGATTAAGGGAATGTAGAGTTTTGTTTTCATCTGATGCAAGGGCTGGCGCGTTTTCAACTCTCGGAGTCGTTAAGCTTGAGACGAAGTTCAGGTGCTTCTATTCTAACTCAAATGAAAAGTCAATGGTCGAATCTTACGACTGGCGCGCGATCAAGATATAATCGCAGGGCAGTCGGAGGCAATCATTTTCAGAGATGAGGGGCAAACTCGAACGTGGAAAATCATTCTCCAGGTAGAGAAGAGAAGCAACGCGCGCTCAAGATCATTAACCTTTTCAAGCGCGAATACCCAGACGTGCATTGCTCGCTCAATTTCACAAACCCGCTTGAGCTGCTGGTGGCGACAATTCTTTCGGCGCAATGCACGGACGAGCGCGTCAATCTCGTGACGGCAGACCTCTTTCGGAAATACCGTCGCCCAGAGGATTACTACAAAGTTGAGCCGACGGAACTTGAAGGCGACATTCGCTCGACAGGATTTTATCGCAACAAGGCCAAGTCAATTCAGGGCGCGTGCCGGATGATTGCGGACAGGCACAAGGGGCGCGTGCCTGAAACTATTGACGAGCTTCTCTTGCTTCCAGGCGTGGCGCGCAAGACCGCGAACGTTGTCTTAGGCAACGCCTTCGGCATCACCTCTGGCATCGTCGTTGACACGCACGTCGCGCGCCTCTCCGAACGTTTGGGGCTGACACATAACACACAACCTGAAAAGATCGAGCGCGATCTGATGGAGCTTGTCCCGCGCAAAGACTGGATAGATTTCTCGCACCTCCTGATCGCGCATGGTCGAAAAGTTTGCAACGCGCGAAAACCATTGTGCGGTGAATGCGTAGTCGAGAAGCTCTGT
>Ga0182001_10000098_pt1 | contig 20826 bp, 13 predicted proteins | sample BulsoiFelSFmetaG_FD_120485 | JGI IMG/M metagenome (GOLD analysis project Ga0182001, IMG submission 120485) | Bulk soil microbial communities from Mexico - San Felipe (SF) metaG | ecosystem: Environmental > Terrestrial > Soil > Agricultural land | place: Mexico: San Luis Potosi | collected... | reverse complement strand
GCAGTACAGTACGGATTTATTTGATGGAGAGACGATTGAGCGCTTGAGCAATCACTTGACGACACTGCTCGAAGCGATTGTCAGCGAGCCAGAGCAAAGAGTCTCAGAGTTGGAGATGCTGACGGCAAAGGAGAGAGAGCAACTGCTGGTTGAGTGGAATGAGACAAGGAGAGAGTACCCGCGAGAGCGGTGCATCCACGAGCTATTTGAGAAACAGGTCGAACTCACACCGGAAGCAGTGGCGGTGGTCTATGAAGAGCAAGAGTTGAGCTATCGGGAGTTAAACCGGAGAGCGAACCAACTGGCACATTATCTGCGAGGTTTGGGAGTGGGGCCGGAGGTGCTGGTCGGCATCTGTGTCGAACGCTCTCTGGAGATGGTGGTGGGATTGCTGGGGATACTGAAGGCTGGGGGAGCATATGTTCCGCTTGATCCTGAGTATCCGCAGGAACGGCTCAGTTTCATGCTTGAGGATGCTGAGATAAGGATATTACTGACACAGGAGCGTTTGGGCGTGCTGCTGGCTTCTCGTGGGGTTCGGGTTGTCAGGCTTGATACAGAATGGGAGTTCATCGCGCGGGAGCGTGAGATCAACGTTGAGAGCGGAGTGATGGGCACGAATTTGGCCTATCTGATTTATACGTCCGGCTCGACGGGGAAGCCTAAGGGAGTAATGGTTTGCCATGCGAACGTGATCAACTTCTTTACCGGGATGGATGGCCGGATCGGTGATGAAGCGCCGGGCACTTGGCTCGCGGTCACGAGTATTTCTTTTGACATCTCCGTTCTGGAACTCTTCTGGACTCTTGCCCGGGGATACAAGGTTGTGGTCCAGAGGGGGATGCAGAGAGATTTTCAGGTCGAAGGCTCAACTCAAGATTCGAGCCAGCAAGGGATGGAGTTCAGTCTCTTCTATTTCGCGAGCGACGAGCGGCGGGGTGGTAAAGACATCTATCAACTGATGATCGAAGGAGCAAGATTTGCTGATGAGCATGGCTTTTCGGCGGTCTGGACGCCCGAGCGACACTTTCATCCATTCGGAGGGTCTTATCCAAACCCGTCCATCACGAGTGCGGCGCTCGCGGCGATAACTGAAAACATTCAAATCAGGGCCGGAAGCGTAGTGCTGCCGCTGCACGACCCCGTCCGTGTTGCCGAAGAGTGGTCTGTCATTGATAACTTGTCCGGTGGGAGGGTAGCCATCTCGTTTGCTTCAGGCTGGCATCCTGACGACTTCGCGCTCGCGCCGCATAACTATGCCAACCGCCACGAAATCATGTTCGACCAGATAGAGATCGTGCGCAGGCTCTGGCAAGGAGAGTCAATTACACGCCAAGGCGGCGCACAGGAGGTTGAGCTTAGAATTCGCCCGCGCCCCGTGCAGCCTGAGCTACCAGTCTGGGTGACGGCGGCTGGCAATCCAAGCACTTTTCAGAGGGCGGGTGAGATCGGGGCGAATCTGCTGACGCACTTGTTGGGGCAGAGCCCGGAGGAGTTGAAAGCGAAAATCGAGCTTTATCGCGCAGCATGGCGGAGACATGGGCATGGGCCTGGAGCAGGACATGTCACCTTGATGCTTCACACCTTTGTCGGAAAAGACCTGGACAAGGTACGAGAGATGGTGCGCGGGCCTTTTACAGATTATCTGAGAAGCTCTATCGGCCTCTTACAGAATTCAGCCCGCAGCCTGGGCCATGACATCAACGCGCAAAACTTCACGGAAGAAGATATGAAGGCCGTCCTCGCCCATGCCTTTGAACGCTACTTTGAGACGAGCGGCCTCATGGGTACGCCGGACAGTTGCCGCCAGATGATCAGTCAACTCAAAGAAATTGGCGTAGACGAGATTGCGTGTTTGATAGATTTCGGAGTGGATCACGAATCGGTTTTGGCGGGCTTAACCTACCTGGAGAGATTGAAGGAAATCAGTAATAGAAAAGAGAGTCGCGAAGACTACTCCATAGCAACACAAATTTCCCGCCACCAAATTACACACATGCAGTGCACGCCCTCGATGGCGCGAATGCTATCGGTCGAGCCGGAGTCGCTGAACGCGCTGCAAGGGCTTCGCAAATTGATGTTGGGTGGTGAAGCTCTGCCTGTTTCGCTCGCGGCGCAATTAAATGCTGCTCTGCCGCTTGAGGTACACAACATGTATGGGCCGACCGAGACTACCATCTGGTCTACGACCTATCCGATTGACCAGGTGGAAAACACGATTCCGCTCGGCAGGCCAATCGCCAATACCGAAATCTTCATCCTTGACCGCTATCTTCAGCCAGTCCCCATTGGCGTTCCTGGCGAATTGTATATCGGTGGGGATGGCGTCGTTCGTGGATATTTGAAGAGGGCCGAATTAACTGCGGAGAGATTCATCCCCGCTCCATATAGCGTCAGACCCGGAGCACGACTTTATAGGACCGGCGACTATGCTCGCTACCTGCCCGATGGCAATATTGAGTTTCTCGGACGAGTGGACCAGCAGATCAAGTTGCATGGTCACCGCATCGAACTCGGAGAAATCGAGGCGGCGCTCAATGCTCATGCTGCTGTGCGCGAGGCTGTCGTGACATTGGCTGCGCTTGAGGGCAGCGAGCAGCGGTTGGTGGCCTATCTGTTGCTTTCCCAGCAGGAGGAGCTGCCTTCGCTTAGCGAGCTACGGGTATATCTGAGGCAGAGGTTGCCGGACTACATGATCCCGTCAGCGTTTGTGGAGTTGGCGGAGATGCCACTAACACCTAACGGCAAGATTGACCGCCGCGCGCTGCCAGAGGTCCAGAACGGGCGGGTCGCAAGGTCGGAGCGGGAGTACGTGGCGGCACAGACGCCGGTAGAGGAGGGATTAGTCGGCATCTGGGAAGAAGTGCTGGGAGTCGAGCGGGTGGGCATCCATGACAACTTCTTCGAGTTGGGCGGACATTCTTTGCTCGCCACACAGATGGTTTCGAGGCTCCGCGCAGCCTTTGAGATAGAGTTGCCGTTGCGCAGCGTCTTCGAGTCTCCAACGATAGCCCGACTCGCTTCAGCCATCGAACAGAGGCAAAGCGGGGACGTGGACGAGGAAGAGAAGTATCAAATACTGGCAGAACTAAATCAGCTTTCTGAGGAAGAAGTGAGATTACTTCTTGCTGGCAAGGAGAAAGGCTAACGGGAAGAACAAAATGAAACAATACCAGTCAAGGCCCGCATCCGAACCTGATAAAAATCTCTCTACCGTTTCGCCTGGGAGAGAGACGGTCGCGCTCGGTTATGGCGCGGCGGAGGTCAAATTCCAATATGACCCTGCACAGTTCGCAGTTCTCGCCCCGCATGACTTTGACGCCGAGCCGCTCACTGACGTTGAAATAAACAATCTGCTGCAACGGCCCATAGGACCGCCGCTGGAAGAGATTGTTGAGGCCAATGACCGAGTAGTCATCGTCGTCCCGGACGTGACGCGCGCCGCCGGTCTTGATCGAATCGCCCCGCTCTTGCTGGAACGCTTGAACAGTCGGGGGCTGGCGGATGAGCAAATCTCTATCCTGGTTGGCGGCGGAATCCATCGTCCTCCGACGCCTGCCGAAATCAGACAAATTCTGGGGCTGCTCGTGGCCCAAAGGTTAGCTGTCTTTCCACATAATGCGAATGATGATTCATCGCTCGTCCGGCTCGGAGTCACAACTAGAGGGACTGTTGTCGAATTAAACAGTCGCCTGCTGAGAGCTTCGCACGTCATCATCACGGGGGGCATCTCATTCCATTACTTCGCAGGGTTTTCAGGAGGGCGTAAAGCGATCCTGCCCGGATGCGCGGCTGAGCGCACGATTCAAGCGAACCACTTGCTCTCTTTCGATTGTGAGTCGCTGGAAAAGCGCGCCGGGGTGGCTTCTGGTCGTCTCGACGGAAATGCTGTCCACGAGGACATGGAGGAGGGAGTCAACCTGCTCGGCCCTTCATTTATGGTTAACACGGTGCTCAACGCACGCAACGAGATTGTCGCGGTGTCCGCGGGCCATTGGCGCGACGCGCACCGCGAAGGCTGCAAGCGTTATGCTGTCACGCACAGCGTCCCTGTCTCGTCATCTCGCCCGCTGGTCATCGTCAGCGTCGGAGGCGCGCCGCGCGACATCAACTTGATACAGTCTCACAAGGCGATGGAACATGCCTCCAGCGTACTTGAAGAGGGCGGCACGATGATCGCTCTCGCAGAGTGCGCGCAAGGTCTCGGGCGCGACGACTTTCTCGATTGGTTCGTTGAGGGCGGGTCTCGCGCGACGGCCTTGAAGCTTTTGGACAACTATAAAATAAACGGGCAAACGGCCTGGGGGCTGCGACGGAAAGCCGAACGCTTTCGCATCCTGCTCGTCTCGGCGCTCGACGATGCAGTTGTTCGCAGAATGGGACTCGAACCGCATCGCTCACTTGAGTCGGCGCTCGCCGCAGTCGCATCTGTGCCAGGTTATATCTTGCCCGGCGGACTCACCACACTGCCATACGTCACGACGACAGAGACGCTGGCCGATGACTCCACAGTGAAAGTGCTCGGCGGATAAACAGACCATAATGGCTAAGATAATCTTCGCCTCTTACCCGGAGACGGGACATCTGAATGCGTCTTTTAAGATCGCCAAAGGGTTGCAATCGAACGGTCATCGAGTGGGCTATCTGGGTCTCCCTGACTTCGAGGAGCACGTCCGCAGTCAAGGCTTCAATTTCATCCCTCTCTTCGAGCAGCTTTGCCCGAGAGGCTTCCTCTTCGAGTCCGCAGTCAAGAATAATATTGAGAACATAGAGGCCGTCCTCCGGCAAGTCAGTAAGACAGGTCAACCGCTTGACCGCTATCTTTATCAAGAGCTTCATCAAGTCATTCGGCAGGTCGAGCCAGACCTGTTGATAATTGATCTGTTCTTGCCGGACTTCGCCTTAATCGCTGCTCAACTCGGCGCTCCGCTCGTTCTCTTAAATACGCAATTCTTCAACCCCTGGGCCGAGCAGAAGGCTGCCTATCAGCCGCTCATCAAATGGCCTGAACTAATTCTCTCTCCACAGGAATTCGATTTCCCAGGGACAGAAAGAAAAAAGAACTGTCGCTACGTAGAGTCCTCCATTGATCTGAAGAGAAGAGACGTGCCGTTTCCCTGGCATCGGCTAGACCCCCAAAGGCCGCTGATTTACTGTTCCTTCGGCAGCCAGAGCCACATCTTTAATGGAAGCGAAAAATTTTTCCAACTGGTAATTGACGCCATCGCCAGTAAAAAGGATTGGCAATTAGTCTTAACCATCGGCGCACATCTCAGAGCAGAAGATTTCCACTCCGTCCCCGCAAACGCCCTTCTGGTCAATGCGGCTCCGCAGCTAGAGATCCTCAAGAGAGCGTCCATCATGATGACCCACGGTGGATTCAATAGCGTCAAGGAAGCAATCTTCTTCGGCGTGCCCATGATCTTATTTCCGATGATTAGAGATCACCCGGCCATTGCTGCCAGAGTCGTCTATCACGGGTTAGGGGTCAGGGGGGAACTCCAGAAAATCTCCCTCGCACAGATTCACGCCTTGATTAACCGGATAGATAAGGATTCATCTTTTAGAGAGAGAGTTGAATCCATGGGAAGAAAGTTCAGAGAAGCGGAAAGCGCCGCGCCCTCAGTCCAGAGCATTGAGATGGTCCTGAATGTTCTGCGCAACAGGGGCCGCGATTGCGACCCGCTTTCGGTGCTGGAGAATGTCTTTAGCTCCTGAGCTGTCAGGAGCAGGTTATGTGGCAGAGACACTCTGAAGTCAGCCATCTAACCGTCGGCGGTCAAGCTGTCAGCCTCGGCTGCTTTTTCGCCCGGAACCCACAACCTGCCCAAGAAATCATCACATAACTACAAAAGAGGAACACATGAATACAAATCTCAGACCTCCTATGGAAGCCGCTGCCAGCAACGGCTCATCTGGTAATTCTCTGTTGCGCCTGGACAACGTGAGCAAAGTATTTCTGACCGACGAAGTTGAGACGCACGCCCTGTCGGGTATTCAGATAGAGATCAACAAGGGCGAGTATGTAGCGATTGCCGGACCTTCCGGGTGCGGCAAGTCAACGCTTCTCTCCATCATCGGATTGCTAGACTCGCCGACCGAAGGCGCATACTGGCTTAACGGTAAGTCAGTGGCGAAACTGTCACCGTCCGAGCGGGCACTGATCCGAAATCAGGAGATCGGGTTCATCTTTCAAGCCTTCAACCTGATCGGTGATATGTCGGTCTATGAAAACGTCGAACTGCCTTTGACGTACCGGAACATGAAGGCGTCGGAACGTCGGCGACGGGTGGAAGAGGCGCTGCAAAAAGTCGAAATGGATCATCGCATGAAGCACTATCCGGCGCAGCTTTCCGGCGGCCAGCAGCAGCGGGTCGCGGTCGCGCGCGCGGTAGCTGGCGAGCCTTCCCTTCTGCTGGCAGATGAGCCGACGGGAAATCTTGATTCGATCAACGGGGAGGCCGTGATGAATCTCTTACGAGAGATGCATAGCGTCGGCGCGACCATCTGTATGGTGACACACGATCCACGATACGCGTCTTACGCGGACCGTACCCTGAAGCTCTTCGACGGTAAACTGGTAAAAGAAGAGCGGCGCGGCGCGAAGGCTGAGGAGCTTGAAGAAGTAATCAGCAGTACGATAAGGGTCGAGAGATAAAGGGAGGCTGGACGATGCAGAAGCTTTGGCAAGACTTACGTTTCGCTGTCCGCATGATGTGGAAGAATCCAGGCGTGACGCTGGTGGTTATGCTCTCTCTCGCCATCGGCATCGGGGCCAACACGATGATTTTCAGTCTCATCAACGCGATTCTGCTGCGTCCTCTGCCGGGGATCGTCGAGCAGAATCGCCTCGCTGACATACACGGAACCGATGCCAGCGGGAAGACCTATCGCGGTCTCTCTTATCCAGATTATGAGTATTACCGGGATGAAAATAAGGTGTTCGACGGTTTGCTCGCCATGAGCTACATGTCGCTCAGCTTAAACACTGGAGGGACGCCTGAGCGCGCCTTCGGTCTCATCGTCTCCGGCAATTACTTCGACGTGCTCGGCACGCGACCTGCACAGGGGCGGTTCTTCCTGCCGGATGAAGATAAAACTCCCGGCACACATCCGGTCGCCGTGGTGAGTTACGGTTTATGGCAGCGGCGTTTCGGCTTGGACCCCGGACTGGTCGGGAAGAGCATCACTCTCAATGGACATCCTTTTACGGTCATCGGCGTTGCCCCGAAGGGCTTCGGCGGGATGTGGGTGGGCCTCATGCCGGATGTCTGGGTGCCGATGGCGATGCATGCACAGGTGCGGCCCGGCGAGGATCAGATGAAGCGCGATAGCGCCTGGTTAAAGATGCGCGGGCGGCTCAAAGATGGAGTCGCGCTCGAACAGGCACAAGCGGAGATGAACATGCTCGCCCGCCAATTGGAACAGGCATACCCGGAAACGAATCGCGGTAAGGGCGTGCAGCTTGAGACGACAGAGACGCTGCCGAATAAAGAGCGTAAGCAAGTTGTGATCTTCATGAGTATGCTGATGGTCGTCGTCGGGCTGGTGCTCCTGATTGCCTGCGCCAACGTCGCCAGCATCTTCCTGGCCCGCGCGGCAGCCAGAAATAAAGAGATTGCCATTCGGACAGCACTCGGAGCGAGCCGTTCTCGGCTCATTCGCCAGTTGTTGACCGAGAGCGTCATGCTCTTTTTGCTGGGCGGCATCGCCGGAGTTCTCGTTGGTGTCTGGACAATCAATCTACTCCTCGCTTTCAAGCCGCCCGGCGGGCTTCAAATCTCGCTCGATGTCGGGCTGGATTGGACCGTCCTGATATTTACGCTGCTAGTATCCCTGTTGACGGGGATCATCTTCGGGCTGGCCCCAGCGCTGCGAGCATCCAGAGCGGATATTATCTCTCCGCTCAAGGCTGAAACGGCTGGGGGCATCTCTCGACGCTCGCGCGGGCGTGAAGTGTTCGTAATAGCCCAATTCGCCATCTCCCTTATCCTGCTGATTGGCGGGGGTCTCTTCCTGCGGAGTTTGCAGAACGCGCGCGCGATTGATCCCGGCTTCAAGCCCGACGGCGTTTACACAACGTTCTTTGACCTCTCGCTACTGGGCTATGACGAGACCCACGCGCGAGAATTCTACCGGCAAATAGTTGAGCGCACCGAAGCGATGCCGGGCGTGCGCGGGGTGAGCCTTGCCCGCCTGGTGCCGCTCTCCGGCGACGGCAGCACGATCAATGTCAAAGTCGCAGGACACGAACCGCCAGCCGGACAAGATGCTTTCTCAATTGACGCCAATGCCGTGGACACGCGCTACTTTCAGATGCTTGGAGTGCCTTTGGTGCGCGGGCGCAACTTCAGCGAAGCAGACCGCCCGGACGGGCCACAGGTGGCTATCATCAACGAGACCATGGCGCGGCGCTTCTACGGCACTGTTGACGCAGTTGGCAAGACTTTCACAATAGATTCTCCAGACAAAGCGCAAGACACAATGGTTGAGGTTATCGGCGTTGCGAAAGACGGCAAATATGTGACCATTGGCGAAGCGCCGCGCCCCTACATCTATCTTTCGTTTCAACAGTCATACGCTCCGGTTGCGACCTTGCACGTCAGCGTTGCTACGGCAGACGCGCCCAGCGTCATCGCCTCCATTCGTCATGAGGTGCAAACGCTCGACGCAAACTTGCCGATTCTGGAAGTGATGCCGATGATCGAGCGGGTCGGCTTTTCGCTAGCGCCACTCCGGCTGGCGGCAACAGTGGTCGGCGCTCTGGGATTGCTCGGCCTCCTCCTGGCAGCGGTTGGCATCTTCGGAACGGTCAGCTACTCGGTTGCCCAGCGCACGCGGGAGATCGGCATTCGGATGGCGCTCGGAGCACGACACCGCGACGTGCTTTGGCTGGTAATCCGGCAGGGCATGTGGCTCGCGTTCATCGGCATCGCGGCTGGATTGCTGCTGGCGTTTCTGATTACGCGCGCCCTGATCGGCCTGCTTTATGGTGTGAGCGCCACGGACCCTGTCGTCTTCGCAGGCATTGCACTACTGTTGGCCTCGGTTGCCTTCGTCGCCTGCTTCATCCCGGCACGCCGCGCTACCAGAGTTGATCCAATGATCGCGCTACGGTATGAATAGCCGCCCCTGTGCTCCCGGCCCGCTTCTGCTCCGGCCTGCAAAGCGAGCCAATCCTCCCGCTCGCTCGTCAACCTCTGGAAGACAGGAGTAACGAATAAATGAAAGAAATCGGCATCGGCGGAACCGCTTCTCAAAACCTCGAAACAATCGTGCGGCAAGCTGACGAATTGCCGCCCGATTGTTCGGTCAAGATCAGCTTTCTCAAATCAGGAGAGACCTTGCCACTTGTCTTGCAGCCGGAGACGAATGATTTTGACCTCGCTGGCTGGGCCAGGAGCAGCCGGGACTGGATAGAGACGCAGTTGCTCAATCATGGTGCTCTTCTGTTTCGCCGGTTCAATCTCACTACGGCGCACGACTTTGAGGCATTGGCGCGGGCTATTTCGCCTAAGTTACTGGATTACCGCGAACGCTCTTCGCCACGGTCGGAAGTCGGCCAGGGTATCTACACCTCCACAGATCATCCTGCCGATCAAGTCATCCATTTCCACAACGAGCAATCCTACACGAAGAGTTGGCCGATGAAACTCTGGTTCTTCTGTCTCACACCGGCGAAGCAGGGAGGCGCGACCCCTATCGCGGACGGACGCAAAATCCTAAACGCCCTTGACCCGAAAATCAGAGAGCGATTTCTCGAACGCAAAGTTATGTACGTGCGCAACTACGGTGACGGGATGGGACTGTCTTGGCAAACCGCTTTCCAGACGACTGCCCCCTCGGAAGTCGAGGCTTACTGTCGCCAAGCGGACATCAGTTTTGAATGGACAGATGGCAACCGTCTCCGCACACAGCAGGTTTTTGATGCGGTCGTCGCCCACCCGAAGACATCTGAAATGGTCTGGTTTGAGCACACGGCCTTTTTTCACGTTTCGAGTCTAGACCAGATGATCTGTGAAGCTTTGTTGGAAGAGTACCGGGAAGAAGAGCTGCCTTTTAATACTTATTACGGAGACGGCTCTCCCATCGAAATCTCAGTTCTGGATGAAATCCGCGAAGCTTACAGAACGCTCTCCGTCAGTTTCCCCTGGCAACAGGGAGACGCGTTGTTAATTGATAACATGTTAACGTCGCATGGCCGAGAATCATTCATTGGCCCGAGAAAAATCCTCGTCGCGATGGCCGAATTGTACCCTGACCGGGCTACATGTGAGAATCGTCCGATGCAATAGCGGCACAGCAATCACAGCCGAATCACCCCTCAGCTTTGCCACCCGAGAATGCCAGAATCTCAAGAATCACTACGAGTCAACGGGGGACGAAGGTCATGGACATCCCGCGAAAAACCAGAACTCATAAGCGACAAATACTGATCAGCCTTTACACCGTCGCCGGACTCTGCATCGTTATCGGCATTACCCTGGGCCTCCTGCGCATGAACCCCGCCGCGCCAAGTGTTGAGCGCTCGACTGTGTGGATAGATACAGTCAAACGCGGCCCGATGTTGCGCCAGGTGCGCGGGCAAGGCACGCTCGTCCCAGAGGAAATACGTGTCATCGCCGCCTCAACACAGGGACGCGTCGAGCGAATCCTCGTCCAGCCGGGAACGAAAGTTAATGCCGGGACCGTGCTCATCGAGTTGAGCAACCCCGAATTGCAGCAGGCGGTGGTGGACACCGAATATCAAGTGCGGGCCGCGCAAGCCGATTACAACAATCAGCGTGTGCGACTTGCGAGCGATCAGATGAGCCAACAAGCTGCTGCTGCCAGCGTCCGGGCCGAGTATCAACAGGCCAAAATCCAATTGGACACCGATGAGTTGCTGGCGAAAGACGGATTGGTCCCGCTGCTCAACCTGAAGCTTTCCAGGGTCAAGGTTGAAGAATTAGCCAACCGCTACAGCATCGAACAAAAGCGGCTCGAAGTTAACGCCCAGGCAACTCAGGCGCAACTGACCGCGCAACAGGCACGCATTTCGCAACTCCAGGCGCTACTTGAACTCAAGCGGACGCAAGCGCAAACCCTGCGAGTGCTGGCCGGGACCGATGGTGTCTTGCAGCAGATGCAGGTCGAAGTCGGCCAGCAAGTCGCACCCGGAACAAGCCTTGCTCGCGTGGCCGAGCCGCAAAATCTGAAGGCCGAACTCAAGATTGCTGAAACGCAAGCGAAGGACATTCAACTCGGCCAAGAAGCTTCGATTGACACTCATAATGGAACTATTCCCGGCCATGTGCTGCGCATTGACCCATCAGTTCAACAGGGAACAGTGACAGTTGATGTGTCGCTTGAGGGCGTGCTGCCACAAGGGGCACGTCCTGATCTGAGTATTGACGGCACTATCGAGCTGGAGCGTTTGCAGAACGTGCTTTATGTGAGTCGTCCTGCCTTCAGCCAGGCGCAGAATACCGTCAGCCTCTTTAAGCTCGAAGAGGGAGGCCGAAGCGCCGTTCGTGTGCAGGTCAAATTGGGCCGGAGTTCAGTCAACACGGTAGAGATTCTTGAGGGACTACAAGAAGGCGATCAAGTAATTCTATCAGACACTTCGCAATGGGACGCCTCAAATCGCATCCTCCTGAATTGAACTGCGAGATGCGCGCGCGCCTTAATATTCGCGGGCAAATCAACAAAGAATTCGACCAGGGCATCAGGCTCACGTCAGGCAGCTACGCTGATGGCATAGCCACCAATAGCGATTCCTAGAACGGCTGCGAATTCGCGCTAAAAGTATGCGCCTGTGTCTTTTTAGACACAGGCGCATACTTAGTAATAGCGGAGCCGACAGGACTTGAACCCGCGACCTCATTGCCCGGTAAGTGAACGGGCAAGCAATAAGCATCAGTCTCAGCTTTTAGGATTAAGGATGTCCCTTTCCTTTGCCTTGTGGTCCAACACGCCCCTGCGGCGGTCCGGCTGATTGCGGGTGTGGCTGACCCTGCCCGCGTCCGTTGTTCTGTTGCACAGGGGCTTGCTGCTGCCGCATCTGCACGGGTGGCGTTCTGACTTCGCGTTGCGGGCGTGGCGACTGTTGCTCAACTCTTTGGCGCAACTGCTGTTGCTGTTGAGCGCGTTGTTGCACAGCCTGTCTCGCTGCCTGCCTTTGCGCTTCGGCCTGTTGCTGCATGAGGGCGCGTTGCTGCTGCTGTGCGGCAACAGCCTGCTGGCGCGCAGCCTCTCTTTGCGCCCTCTGGTTCAAGCCAACACGCTCGGCCTGAGCGCGTTGTTCAGCGGCGCGCGAAGCTCTCTCGCTAGCTGCCTGAGACGCCGCCGCTCCTCCAGCGTTCTGTTGCGGAACTGGAATGGGCTGTTGGCGCGCGGCAGCTCGCTGCTCCACTCTTTCCTGCCGTTGCAACTCCTGCATCTGCCGTCTGGCTTCCCTATCGCCACCGGCTGCCTTCGGCGCGAGCACTTCTATCTGCTCCTTTCGTCTCTGGTCCAGTGCAGGAGGTGTAGTAGTAGCTGCTTGTGCTGGGGCTTGAGCCGTCTGGCGCTCGTCCCTAAATTGCAGTTTCTGCTTCCTCTGATTTTCAGGCACAGGCTCGGCGTGCATCGCCTTCGCCATATTATCCCTGAAAGGCGGAGCGAAGGGCTGCGCGCTCGTGTACACCTGTGTGCTGTCGAGCTTTTTAGCTATTCCCGGCGGCAGGTCCACTCGGCGATGCTCGTTTGTCGTGGCGAGCGCGAGTTGTCTCAGTTCTCCGTTAGAGAGCGGGTCCAGCACAGGGCGCACATTCAAGAGCGCATTCCTGTCCAACCTTCTGAGAGACTTCGGGCTGATGTCGCGGTCGAAATCGTCTGCCGAGACGACCGTGACTGCTCCGGGCACGTTGAAGTTGATAACCTGTTGCTGGACCACAGGCGCTTGCGTCAGGTAATGCGGTTGCAGGTTCGCATCATAATAAGCTGGCGCGTAAGGGTCGCCGGGCGCGAGCGGCACCCAGCCAACCAGGTTCTCGTTGGTTAAGGGAACGAACGCGACGAGAGCGGGCGAATAGACGGGCTGTGTGTTCACGCGGTCGGGAACCCAGTACCATTGGTTGTTGACGCTGACCCAGCGTCCATAATGATACGGAGCATATCCCCAAGGCTCATCCGACACCCAGGTCAAACCGTAAGGGTCATCCATCGTCCAATAGCCTTGCTGGTATGGCGCCCAGCCAGCATCAACACGCGGCTGCCAGACGTAACCGTAGTCGCCTAAGTTTTGCCAGTTACCATATTGGTCCAAATCCCACACGCCCGGAATAGTATCGTCCACGTAGCGATAACTCGTGTAGCGGTTATAAGGATCGTAGTAATAAGGGTCGTTCAGGTAAGCGTTGTAATCTCTGTAACGACCGTCGTAAAGGTCTGGATACTGGTAAGCGTAGTAGTTGTCCAGTAGGTTTCCGGCGTCATCAGGGCTGAGGCGCGAGAGAACGTATTGCGTGCCCACCTGGCCCAGAAGGCTGAGCATCTCGCCTTTGCCAATCTGTCCATTGCCAGCCAGCCCGACGACTTGAGCGAGACCACTCAACACTGAAACCCACGCGCTGCCGTCATCGCGCAGGCCCACCTCGTAGAGTCCAGGCTGTTCAAGATCAACTGCGCCGAGAGGCGTGGCGACCTCGAACAATCCATCCGGGTACGTTTCGCCGACGTTGAAGATGGCAGAGCCGTCGCGCAGGGCCAGTTGAGTTCTCTCCGGCGAGAGCGCGAGCACATCCAGAGACGAGTCGGGTTCGAGCCTTGCGAAGTTGCGACCCGTGAAGGCGATACCGGTGCGCGAATTGTCGTGCGCGTAGATGCGGTCACCGGCTGAGACCGGAGTGTTCGGAGTGACAGTGGTCCACTCTGTCTCTGTGCCGTTATCATTCAAACCTCTTTTCAATGCGACTTGTCCATTAACGCGCTCAATGCGCGCGGCCATAGGGCGAGTCTTAAAATTCTCTGTTGATTTATGCTGACTTAAAAAGTATCCGACTGCTCCTCCAGCCCCAACGCATAACAGGGCTATCAAGGCTATTTGCGGCCATGCCTTAAATCTATTCATTTCAATTAAACCCCCTTAAAGGTTCGTTCGATTCGCTTCTGTTTATTTATGAATTCTATTGGCAAGAGGCATGCCGGGTCTCCGGTTACAAAAGGCTGGATGTTTAACTACTAAAATAGTTTCACTTAGTTGGAAGGCAGATGAGGACTCGCGCATCCAGACGTGTGTGAAAAGCGCGCGATAAGGGGACAGAACCGTCTGCAATTAGACGATCTCGTATAGAGAAGTTTGAGACTACTTTGAGAAGATTTCAGCAGTAGCTCAACGTGAGATGGAGGTGGGCTAAAAGAGTAATGCTTTGTAATGTATATCGGTTTACAAACGAGATGCGACCAGATGAAATCTGTAGGGGCAGATGCTCACTCCCTGCCCGCGTGTTTAAGATGAGTAGCATACTTAGAAAGGTATTTTATTGGAGATACTTGCTGTGCGGAATCAATGAAGATTATGCTACATAAGGAAGTGTTTATGTGGTGTAATAAACTGGGAAAAGAAGACAAATATAAGTAACGCTATCGAGGCGTTGCTTTGAATGAGTTGTTAATCCCAATTCTGGCGGAAGCACAACCTTGAGCGACGCAAAATTCTGTTTGCAGATTACTTGCCTTAGACGGTTGCCTAGATAAGAGGGACGATCTTGTCCGGCCCACCGAAGAAGCAGTAGTCACAGACTTCCCGGCGGTGTGCCACTAGCTCGGAAGTCGGAAATGGCAGCTCGTCGAGGTACTCTAGTGAAGGGGCATCAGGATGGCGTGGATCAGGTGCGGCAAGCACATGTGTAGAGTACCGGTGCGCGAATCGGCAGCGCCCAGGGATTGCGGTGCGGTGAATCTTCGACCGTCGCCTGACATCGCTATAACCCTCTAACACTCGAATCTGTCGCCCAGTACCGTCGAGGTGTAAGCGTACCTGTGGGACAAACGCTACGTGCCGCCAACGCACGAACGGGCGTGTCCGGTCGAGCAAGTCGGTTATCAACAGAGTGGTTGATCCACGATAAAGTTCGATAGTATCCACTCCTTCGGGACGATAAACACGGCAATAGATATTAAATAAATTAGCGCCTGCAAAGGCTGGCCTCGTAAGGTCCAGACTAAGTTCCATTGCATTCGGTGCGCCAGCGCGGGCGTCTGATTCCGCCAGCGTCACTCCGGTATCAGAGCGACGCGCCCACCACCGAACTCGGACTGATGGATCCGCGATATTGAATAGACTTCCCGTCCCTACAAGGCTAAACCGCGCCAGCGCAGGATCGCTTGGTCCGAGAGTTCGCGGCCCCTCAATGCGGATTTCGCCGCCCCAATTCGGCGTGAAGGTGAGTGTCGCCGTCATCCCATCTGTAGCGAGACTGGCAAAGTCGGTGCGGAGATTCACGTGCGGCTCGGATGTGCCGGGTAGCGTCACGATGTTTGTCCGATTAACACTCGCAGCTCCACTGACAGTATCCCTAAGCGAGCCTGCGATGATCACGTCGAGCACTCCTACTATGGCGGAAAAGATACCCGCCGTTGCTATTGGCGTGATAATGCCTGCTGCCACAATGCCGAGAAGATAGCTCCACCATGGCAGACTTGTAATGTTGAATCTGTATAGTTGGAGGCCAACGCGCGTTGAACTGATGAGCGGCTTAACAAGAAGCTCAAAGCCTGCCGACAGCCCGTCCCTGGTCGCGCCTCCTTCAACGCGAAGATGACCGCCCTCTTCACCTCGTTCGGCATCCTCTAAACGGAAGCGGATGGAGTCGAGGGTGACGCCCGCTTGCACTCGCGCCTGCACGGCTAATTGCCCTTGTGTCAACATGAATAGCAGCGTTGCAATGTCTGGATGCACTGCGAAAGCTATATTAGAGTACCAGGGGCAGAAGTTAATGAGCGCATCGGCGGAGCCTGACACCGTGAAGGGCGATGACGACGAGGTGCCGCTAACGCTCAAGCCAATACCGAGCGCGCCGTCGAAAATCTTAAACGTCGTGCCAGTCAGACGCAGGCTCAACGTGTCCAGTTGTGCGACGAGTTGATCAAGAACAAGGGGGCTTGATGCCGCGGCATTGCGAAGCGCATCCCTAAGATTGATCTGTACTAGGAGGCGGGCCAAACTCGAATTTACAAGAGTGCTGAGCCACACAGGCATCGCTGGCGCGACCCATGTGCTAACCTCAAATCTTTCGACGCGAAGCCCTTGATAATCGAGTCCTACTTGCAGAGAGCCGCCATTAACGACCGCGGTTGGCTCTGTTCGTATGTCAATATTAACTTCAATTGGATAGATAAGGTCAATCTCGCCTGGTCGCCGGAGACTGAGCGGGCCGACCAGCCGCACAGTTGCAGAGATAGAGCCGCCGCCCTCTGCGAGTAAAGTAATGCGCGGGGCATCAATAAAGAGATTCCAAGCGATGCTCGTCATCTCGGTCGCGCCCGGGCGCGTAGGGTCCGGCACTGGCGTTTCGCCGTTGAACTGTATCGGAAGCACTCCTGCGCGATGATAAATGAGGATGGCGTCTTGCAGGACGGACTGTCGAACTACTGCCGCGGCACCGTATCCAGCATGATTAGGCATGGCGGATGCTCTCTAAGAGGATTTCCGTGGCAGTCACATCATGCCCCGCATGATATTCGGCAGAGCCAGCATAGCAATATAGATCCATGCTAGTACTTAGCACAATGGCTGCCGAGAAAAGCAGAAGGTGGGAACACTGGTCAAACACGCGCGCTTAGGCCATGTAAGCTTGAACGGCGGACCAGCTACAGCGCCCGAGCGAAGTGCTCGATAACTGTAACGAGAAACCGCATTTCTAACTTGCCAGATCCAGGTTCCTTTCGGAGACCTGACCCACCTTGGCCTCTTCTCTACCACGATATTTATAGGCAGTCAAGGAATTGCTGAGGCTCCAATAATATTCGCTTCACCGGAGAATAATTTACATCTACTCTATAGAGTAGCCGTCTCACTGTTAGACTAATTTCAGAAGTTCCTGACGGCGCTTATTTCATTCAAGCCCATCTTTACGTAGAACGGCAGAAATATAAAAGGCGAGCACACTCTGGTGCTCGCCTTTTCAAATTCCGGGCTTTGGAAATTTGGTTACCCGCCTTATTGATTCTCCTGATTCGCTATTGGATTCTCTTGAGCGACGATGCCCGGCAGGTATGGCGTGGGGTCAACGGGTTCGTCGTTGATACGTATTTCGTAGTGGACGTGTGGGCCAGTCGAGCGGCCTGTCGAGCCGACCTTGCCTACGAGGTCGCCGCGCTTGATTGCCTGTCCCATCTCCGCGTCTATGTGCGAGAGGTGGCCGTAGCGTGTGGTCAATCCGTCGCCGTGATCTATGACGACGACCTGGCCGTAACCGCTCTGGCATCCGGCGAAGGTGACCGTTCCGTTGGCAGTGGCGACAACGGGCGTGCCGTAGTTTGTGGCGATGTCCTGCCCTGCGTGAAACTCTGAAGAGTAGCCGCCGAAGGGATTGCGGCGGTCGCCGAAGCCGTCCGTCAAGCGGCCTCCTTCGACAGGCCAGATGGAAGGCGTCACGGCTTGCTGACGGATTGTTTCGTAAACGAGCAGTTGTTGCTCAAGGTGTCTCGTCTTGAATTCAAGTGCGGTCGCGGCGTCCAAAGGAATGAAGGGTCCGCCTGCGCCGTTCAAGACCGGCGACTCGTTTTGATTGACGCCGTTCTTCTCTGCGAGTTTGCGCGAAGCGTCTTCGACGGCTTCGACACGATTGTTCAAGTTCTGTAGCTGCTGGCGCTGTCGTTCGTTCTCGGCGCGCAGGCGAGCGTTCTCCTGTTCGACCTGTGAATGACGTATGTGTTGAGTCAGGCTGTAAATGCCGTAGGCCGCCGCGCCAAAGACGACGAGGGTAAAAATGGCGGATAATTTGAGCCAACGTTTATGAACAGTGATGCGGCGTATGCGTGCGCGCGAGCGCGTTGTGTGTCCGATGATAAATGCGTAAAGACGGTCGTCTCTAACCATTCTCATGTGCTCCTTGTAACAAGCTCGGGCGGAGTAAAAACTATAGAGAGAGCCGTGCCGAGCGTGCCCGTGAAAAGCACAGTCTGCCGAGGGCGACTGATGCTAAAGTAAAACTTGGGGACGTAATTGTTTGTGAACCTGCTTGTAGAACAGCAGCGGACGGAAACTACCCGACGAGGTTAACTAACAAAACTGCAACCTACATTTGCTGCTAAGGGTGCGCAAACTATCACACACGGCCTGAGATTGCAACCGCAGAAGGGTACTGAAAATTTGGAGCCAGGATTGAGAGAGCCGTATTGTCAGTTGAGATGTCCCGTTGTTAGTTAATATGTCCCTTCGGGATGATGGCCGCCAGCTTGAATTAAAGAACAAAAAACTCACGCGCTTGCGTGCAAGAGCAAGCGCGTGAGTCTAAAAAAATGGATTCGGCTGACGAGGCTGCTAAATATTCTCAGCCTCTCGCTTGCGCTGCGAGCGTCCCTTGAGCACAAGGATAATCATCAAGATGACGAGTCCGATGAAGGCCATGAAGATAACGGCCTTGATCGCTACCATGAGAAAGCTGACAAGCGAGATAAGCTGCCTGAGCAGCACTATGACGAGCGCGATAACCGTCAGGATTCCGCCCCACCGTCCGGTCGCTTTAAGAAATGATGACGACATACTCTATTTACCTCAAGAGCAATAATACAGTGAATAGTTAAAAGTGAAAAGTGAATAGTGAAAAGCAGGAACAGGGTTTTAACTATTCACTTTTCACTATCCGTTATTCACTCTCTTCACGGTCTCTGTTCAAATGGGAGAGGCGCGACCGAGCGCGAGGCTGTGACTTGCTTGACAAGCTCGCCCGTCTGAAATCTGCCGGAGTCTGCCGGGACAATCACCGGCAGAGGATTATCCGAAGCAAACGCCAACTGGTTACGGTCACGCTTTCTGTAGCGCAGCAGATAATCTCCGAGCATGTATGCGCCTAAGAAAAGAAGCAGGACGGGAAGCACCTGCCGAATGGGGAGCCGAATGCCGACGATTGAATGTGCCAGGAAGAGCGCGCCCAAGACCATCAAGGTGATGCCCCATGCTAAGGGACTGCCGTAGAGGCGGCGCGCGATCACGTCCTGCTCTGTGTCGGGCGCGAGTCCTGCGCGCAAGAGTTGCGCCGTGCGGTACGCGTCAACAGCAGAGAAGAGCCAGATGCCGAAAAATCCTGCAACGTAGAGCGGCAGACCCAGCTCGACACTTTCCGTCACCAGGGCGAGCTGAAAAAAGCTTGCGAAGATGGCGAAGTGAACGATAGCCTTCGAGGTCTGCCCGTTATAAGCTGCGCCGAGTCCGGGCACGAACGAAAGGAGCGTGGCGACGAGCGGCGAGTTGCTGCGACGAAGTTCGGGCAGCACGCTTGAGCGCGTCTGTTGCTGCAACATCTCAACGCCTGTGACGATGCAGTCCTGGCAATAGGGGAAGCCACGAATGCGATGGTCGCACGCCGTGCATAAAGCTCGCGCGCAGCGATTACATTCAACGACCGCCGTATTCTTCGAGTGGTAAGCACAATTCATTTGACTTCGCCTGTAACCCTTCTTGTTCTCAGTTGCCCGTTTACCTCTGCTTGTTCTTCTGCTGTTCCGGCGCTGTTGTTTCCGGCTTTTGTTTGTCCTTCTGCTGCTTCTCGTTGGAAGTGTTGGACTGAAAGCCTGCCGTTGCACCCTCTCCGATTGTTTGGAACTTGTCGGAGTCGGTGGCTGATGGCACCTCTTCATCCGATTTGCCGGAGTACGCGCGCTCTGCTATCTGAATGCCCGCGCGATACATGCCGCTGATAGAGCCGTCGGCGGAAACAGTGTTCGTCAGGACCAGCACGCAGACGAGGAGCATCGTGGCAACGGTCGCCAACTGCGGAGAGACGAGCGGGTCGAGCCAGAGGCGTAGGCGTGCAGCGATGCGTGCAGCGAGCGGCGCGCGTAACTCTTCGGCGTCAATTGTGCCGAGCGTGGCTTGCAAGATTCTTTCATGCAGTCCGGCGGGCACTGGCTTCTCTTCGCTGATGTATGTGTAACAGGCTCCGATTGAGCGGACGACCTGACCGGGCAACTCCGTGCAACTTTCGCAAAGAGCAGCATGGCGTTCCCAACGATGATAAAGGGGAGCTGGTAAGAACCCATCCAGGTAGTCGGTGAGGTATTCTTCAAACTCTTCGCACGTCATAGCCATCTCCGGCACGGTCTGCAAGAGAATGCGCGCTTCGAGTTCCATAGGCGGCGCGGGCGCTTCTGAGACGCGGCACGCCTGAACCGTGTTTTTGACTTCGCTTAAAAGATCATGACAAACAGGGCAGCGCATCGCGTGCTCGGCGAACGCGCGATTCATCTCGGCTTCAAGTGAGCCGTCCAGGTAGTCTGTCAACCGATCTTCAAATTCAGCGCAAAGCATAATACCTACTCGATCCTGTCCCGTAGATTAATGAAAAATTAAAAATGCAAAGTGCAAAATACTAATGAAAGAACGCCGTCAGCTTTTAGTTTTGCATTTTTAATTTTTTATTTTACATTCTCTGTTCCTTTTGTCTAAGCGTTAGACATGGCGACGACCCTCATGCGGCGCAATATCTTCGCCAGTTCAATCCGTCCCCGATTGATGCGGGATTTGACCGTCCCTTCGGGTATCTTCAAAAGATCAACTATCTCCTGATAGCTCAACTCTTCTATGTCGCGCAGGATGACGCAGGTTCTCAGGTCTGGCGACAATTTATCAATCCCGGCCTG
>Ga0182001_10000097_pt1 | contig 20879 bp, 18 predicted proteins | sample BulsoiFelSFmetaG_FD_120485 | JGI IMG/M metagenome (GOLD analysis project Ga0182001, IMG submission 120485) | Bulk soil microbial communities from Mexico - San Felipe (SF) metaG | ecosystem: Environmental > Terrestrial > Soil > Agricultural land | place: Mexico: San Luis Potosi | collected... | reverse complement strand
GACTTGCCGGTTACGGACCTCCGCACGCTGACACCTGACAAGAGAGAGAGCCACGCGCGTCGCCTGGTAGCGGAAGAGGCGGACCAGCCCTTCAATTTGTGCACCGGTCCACTGCTGAGAATCAAACTGCTGCGGCTGGATGAAGATGAGCAAGTCTTACTCGTGACTCTGCATCACATTATCATTGATGGCTGGTCAACAGGGGTGTTGATTCGCGAACTGGGAGCGCTCTATCTTGCTTATTCGCAAGGGCAGGAGTCGCCTTTAGAGGAACTGGCACTGCAATATGCTGATTACGCGATGTGGCAAAGAGAATGGCTGCAAGGCGAAGTTTTACAGCGCCAATTGAGTTATTGGAAAGAGCAACTCTCGGATGCTCCGCGCACGCTGGAGTTACCCGGGGATTATTCCGATCCGGCGCAACAGTCTTTTCTTGGCGCACGTCAACAGTTTGTGCTCTCGGCTAGAATCAGCCAGGGTCTCAAGCTCTTGAGTCGGAATGAAGGTGCAACTTTGTTTATGACGTTGCTAGCTGCATTCAATGTCATGCTCTCGCACTATAGCAACACGTTAGACATTGTGGTGGGCACGCCCATAGCCAATCGAAATCGGCGAGAAACTGAAGCGCTGATTGGCTTCTTCGTCAATACCCTGGTGTTACGCACTGACATGAGAGGCGACCCGAGTTTTATTGAATTAGTCAGGCGAGTCAGAAAGAGTACTTTAGACGCGTATGAACATCAGGATGTGCCTTTTGAAAAGCTCGTGGAAGAGTTGCGCCCGCGCAGAAACACGGGTCGCGCGCCTCTGTTTCAGGTCATGTTCGCGCTACACAATGAAGCGGATACGACGTTGCAACTGCCGGGAATACAGTTAAGCTTGATTGAGAGTCCGAATGTGACTGCAAAGTTTGAGTTGACTCTCGATGTCTATGAATCAGACAGCACACTGAATTGTATTCTGGAGTACAGCACTGCTCTATTCAATGCAGCGACCATCAAACGAATGACGCGATACTTTGAATGTCTATTGGAAACGGTAATCGCTTATCCTCATTATAGGTTGTCTGCTCTGCCTTCAGTCATCGAACTTTTACACACGTAGCCTGGCAAAATTTCTTGGCTCATGTAAAGAATCGGAGCTTGATATAAACTTTGTGGCTTCGGTGCAAATGCTGAAAGCTGATGGTAGGGTTAGATGAAAGAGATACGGTGGGCCAGGCGATATTTGTCGAGAGCCTGTTCGGAGTTGCCGCATCATGAAACCCACCGACGACTCCGTTTGTCTCAAAATAATTCTCGCAACAAAAGCGATTTCACTACCGGCTCAAAGGCTTTACATTCACATTAAGCTGCGCAAAGAGAAACGTCAAAAGATCGGTTTCCTGAGCAATCCGCGCGTCCAGCGCGCTGCCCGCTCCGTGACCGGTGCTGGAACTGGTCCGTAGAAGTATCGGGAGTCCTGAACCAGTCGCCGCTTGAAGTCGTGCCGCCATCTTGCGCGAGTGCATCGGATCAACGCGCCCATCATTATCTCCCGTGATAAATAACACGGCTGGGTAAGCTGTCCCGTCTTTAACATGATGATAAGGGGAGTAAGCGTAGAGCGCCCGGAATTGCTCCGGGTCTCGTACCGTGCCGAGTTCCGGCACATTGAAAACTCCGTTCGGCGCATTCTCCACGCGCAGCATGTCATACCATCCGGCAGTGCTGACGACCGCTCGAAATAGCTCCGGGCGCTGAGTCAGTGCAGCCCCCATCAATAGCCCTCCGTTGCTGCCTCCCTCGATAGCAAGCTTTGAAGGAGAAGTGTACCTTTTGTCAATAAGGTACTGAGCGCAGGCTATGAAATCGTCAAAGACATTCTGTTTGTTCACGAGCTTCCCGGCTTCATGCCACGCTTCGCCGTACTCAGCACCGCCGCGAAGATTTGCCTCCACATAGATGCCGCCCGCGTCCAGCCAGAGACGGTTTCGACGCTGGAAATGCGGAGTTAGATTGACGCTGTAGCCGCCGTACCCGTACAGGATGGTCGGGTTTGTCCCATCCAATTTCGTCCCTTTGCGGCTGATGATATTGAGCGGAATTCTGGTGCCGTCTTTGGAGACGGCGAAGGCGCGCTCGACCTTTGCGTCCTTGAAATTAACAATAGAGTTACCGGTCAAAGCTGTCTTCCTGACGGCGCGAGTCGCCGGATTGAACCGATACCATCTGAAGGGTGAGGTATAGCTTTGGCTCCCGAAAAGAATTTCGTCTCTGGCCAATCGGATGCCGACCTGAACAGAGGAGATCGGCTCGACGGGAACGTTCCCCAGATGTTTGCCGCTCAGGCTGAAGACGCTAATCTTTGACGGCCCACCTAACATTTCTCCGACATACAATCGAGTGGCCGTCGGCGTAAAACTCTCAATCGTCACGTCTCTTTCCCGTACTACTATTTTAGCTTCGGCTAATCGGCGGTGATCGAGCGGAAGCGAGAGAATCTGACCCTTTGGCGCATCCTTGACCGAAAGCAGATAGAGCATTCCGTTCGGACCGAACGAGACCGATTTAACTTGATCGGAAAATTGTGTGATTTGTGTCCACATGCCCGAAGGCCGTCGCAGATAATGAGCGAACTCTCCGCCGTCGCCGTTAGCCACACTCGCCAGTAGATAGTCACCGTTTTCGGATGCGCTGAGTGTGATTTCAGCGATTCGCGGAAACTCTTTTCCGATGATGTAAGTATCGGTGCTGCTCGGAGTGCCGAGCTTGTGGAAATAGACCTGCTGATAGAAATTAATGTCCTCCTTCTTTCGTTCGTCTCCTCGCGGATAGCGTGTGTAATAAAAGCCTGAGGCATCTTTATTCCATTCGATGCTGCCCAGAGCAGTTGGGTAATTAACTCGCGGTATGACTTCGGGCAGTTCCCTGCCGGTGGCGGTCTCGTAGATATGTGCCGAGCCATCTTCGCTGCCGTTTTCCGAAAGCGAAACGGCGACAAAGCGACCGTCCAGCGAAGGAGCATAGAAATCTATCGCCGTCGTGCCCTTAGGATTTAATAGATTCGGGTCGAGAACGACCTGTTCGGACGCGAGATCATCAGGGGCTTTCAAGCGTACAAGGAGCGGTTGATTCTTCTGCGGCTGTAACTTCATGGCAAAGAACCTCCCGCGCTGATAAAAGTTGTAATATATAACTGACCGGCTCTGGTATAAGTTATTCAAGCGCTCTTCAATCGTCGCCCGCCACGAAAAGCTTTCGAGCAACGCGCGGCTGAACTGATTCTGCGCATCAATCCACTGCCGCACTGCTGGGTCATTAGCGTCTTCGAGCCAGCGATAATCATCTCTGACTTTGACCCCGTGATACTCATCAAACACTGACTTCTTGGGTGTTGGCGGAAATTGATGCGCCCCTTGATTTTGCGCGTCGAGAGCGCTCATCGGAAGAAACAATAAGCAGAGTAAAGTTATTGCGGAAATTATGGCTTTAGATTGGCGCATGAGATTTTCCTCCCAGCACCACGTTTTAGCAGACCTCTTCGTTTGGGTCTTGTACGATCTTGCTCTCAGACACGTACTGCCCCGGTGTCATTCCGACGATGCGCTTAAAATTTCTGGCGAAATGACTCTGGTCGCAAAAGCCTGTTTTCAGAGCGGTGGCGGAAATCGCTTGACCCTTGCTCAGAAACTTTCTGGCATGAGCGATCCGCACTTGCGTTTGATATTCATGGGGCGGGAAACCGACCTGACGGTGAAAAGCTCGGAGCAGATAATATGGGCTTAAATTTGTCAGCGAGGAAAGCGCCGAGAGCGAGATATTATCAGCATAGCGATCACAGATGTAATCTCGGATAAGCTCAACGTAGTGAGGCTCTGCCTTTGCAGACATCAGATTAAGACGATCCTTCATTTGACGTTTAATCAGGAGTGTGATGGTTGAAATCAACTCGGACTCCTGTTCGAGGAATGAAAGATTTTGTTCAAGCTTGCCATATAGTTTTAGCAGCGATTGGAAAACCAAAGAGTCTTGGGCGATCAGTTTGGGAAAGTAGATTGCGCCCGATTCCCTTAAAAAAATTTTGGATGTAATCAGGCGGAATGCTTGAGGACCAATTTTTATGACCTTGTATTCGGTTCCAACCGACCTGGTCGAATGCACTTCCTCTGGGTTTATTAAGAGCAAGCTGCCCGAAAGCGCTTGATAACTTGCGCCCCGACAATAAGTCGTTTCCGTTCCTCGAAGCACCAACTCAACGCAGTATTCCCTGTGCAAATGGCGCGGGTAATCATGCGTGATATTTATGCCATGCAATAAATCAATGTTCTCTAGATGCGGCACTCGCTTGAATATTAATTTTGGAGAATTGCCTTTCATTTTCCTTAAATTATCAAACTCTGATTCGAGAGCTGTGTTGCATCCTGCCTCATACTCATCAGGGGGTGTGTTGCAGGAAATACGTTGAGGCTAGCGAAGTCGTTCGCGATGGTTTCTCTATCGAGACGTTTAGTGAATGTGGCTCAAATTTCATTTGAGTAAATACTGTTTGACAAACTCGACCATAGCATAGAATTCAAAGTCAGCGTTCGACTTGTTGAAGAATCCGTGACCCTCGTTCTTGGCCATGAGATACCAAACGGGCACCTTGTTCTTTCTTACCGCAGTGACTATCTGTTCCGCTTCAGTCAATGGAACAATTGGATCGTTCTTCCCTTGGATAACGAATAATGGCTTGGTAATTTTCGAAGCATTGTTCAGCGGAGCCGTTCGTTCCAGGAAGGCGCGAATTTCCGAATCGCGCTCATCGCCATACTCGACGCGTCTCAAATCTCTTCGGTAAGCCGAAGTATGTTCAAGGAATGTCACGAGATTGGAGGGGCCAACGATGTCCACAGCGCAACGGATGCGATCTGGATAGCGCGTTGCGGTTATGAGAGCCATATGGCCGCCGTAGCTGACCCCCCTTACCATGATTCGGTCGGCATCCAAACCAGGTTGCGCGCGAATCCAATCGAGCAGTGACCCAATATCTCTGTAGGCATTCTCTCTCAAGATTCCGTTGTCGAGTTTTAGAAAAGATTTGCCGAAGCCTGAGGAGCCTCGAATATTCGGGAAAAGTAATGCCACTCCCAGTTCGTTTAAGTAATAGTTCTCTTGCGACAGAGGATACGGCTGAAACTGGCCTTCTGGTCCGCCATGAATGTCAATAATGACGGGACGCTTGCCGGTAAAGCGAGCTGGCGGCAGATAGAGAAATCCTGAAATTATGCGACCGTCAAAGCTCTTCCATTTCACCAACTCCGGCTCAACAAATTGGCTTGTATCAACCGCTGACTCGCTATAGGTCCATCTTTCGATTTTCCCGGATTTGACATTTAAGGAATAAACGTCGGTATACCTCTTCGCTGAATCCAAGTTGAAACCCAACTCCAGACTGTTTTTGTGCCAACCGATGCTGGTAACATTGCCGATTGAACGAGTACTGGTCAGTGGACTTTCTTTTCCAGTTGCCGCGTCGAGCAAATGCAGAATAGTTAAACCGGCCTCGTTAGTTACAACAGCCAATAAGCGTCCATCAGGAGAGACATCGAATTCACTGATGTCCCAATCAAATTGGCGAGTGAGGAATTTGTAGTCGTTCGTCTTAAGATCAAGGAATGCCAGGCGGTTGAATTCCGAGTTTCGGTCAGTGACAACGTAAATCCCTGCCCCATCTTTTCGAAACCTTGCGTTTCCATAAGATACCTTTTCAACGCCACCTTTTGGTGTTATCAATCTCTTTTGGCCATCTGTTACACTTACTGTCCACAGGTAACTCTCATTGACCGAGATCGTCTCTTCGACCAATACTTGTCGGTCGTCCGGCGTCCAGTCCAAAACTTCCCATCCACCGCCTTCCAATTGCGCGACCATCCGGTCACTTCGCGGCTCCGAAGGATTCTCGACGTAAAGGTCTGTATCCTTTCCACTGCGCCGAGTAGATGTGTAAGCGACTTGATCTCCTGTGTGCGACCAAACGCCTCGGCTGTTCTTCGATTTTCCATCAGTCAAAAGAGTGATGGCACCGGTGCTAAGATCGTAGCGATAGTTTTGGTAGTTTTGGTCGCCACCCACATCCTTGCTAAAAATGAAGTAATCTCCCTTCGTCGGTTGATATGAAACGCCGCCCGTCGGTCTGTCGTCAAAAAAAGTTAGTTGTGTTCGCGCGGCCCCCGGAAACTTAACCAAATGAATCTCCGGGGTGTCCGCGAAAAAAGTAGCAATCAGAAGCTCGCGCCGAACAGGGTGCCAGCTTAGGAAGTTAGCCGAGCGAGCTTTAGTGTAAGGTGCGACCTCGGCTGCTAGTGTGGCGGGTATTTTCGGAATGCCGTCCGCCACCAGGTTTTCATTCGGAGCGATCTCCGCCGTCTGTCCCAGTGCAGACGTGACCACGAGAACGAGTAAAAGGACTCTTAGTATCATGGGAAAGTCTCCAACTGTCTTAAACTGTCCTAATCGGTCGCAAGCAGCAAAAACCCATGTCCATTTAGCACAATCGCGTCAACAATTCGCGCATGACTGATGTCTTCAAGAGGGTTCGCGGTAAGCAGTACTATGCTTCAGTGTATTGACGGGACACGTAACTGTATTGTGCTGGATTGAGACTTTTGTATCAGCCTGAGACTTACCGGAAAATTGAACGATATTGGGTTGGAGTCATGCCCGTCAAACATCGGAAGGTCTTCGAAAAATGGGCTTGATCGCAGAAACCTGAAGCAAGAGCTATATTGGCTAAAGGCATTGTGGTTTCGGAAAGCTGTTGAGCCGCATAATCAATGCGCACTTTCCTAATATATTCACCCACTGTGCAGTTTTCGAATTGTCGGAAGACACGCGCGAGATGAAGCGAATGGACGCCTGCCGCCTGGGCCACACTCCCCAGAGAAAGGCTTGTATGAAACTGCTGATGGATGAAGTCGGACGCTTGAGCTAACCAGAGCGGACGCCGTTTTATCCTTTCGCCCGCATCGCGTCGAGCTATGTAGGCCGCCATCTCCAGCGCGAGTCCTTCAATGATAAGACCCGAAGCCGCATCTGTTCGACCAAATTCTCGATAAAGTTTAGCCGCTAGTTGGGCAGGTAAACCGCCGTCGAATTCCACCGGTTGGTGTAAAGTTGATGAGCAGTCCCTGATACGATCAAATAACCCAGGCTTAATCTCGAATCTGAAAAGGCGCGCCCCTTCTTTGGAAAAGCGGGTGGAGTGTGATTCGTTTGGCGGGTGGAAAACCACCGTTGATCGTTTGCATTCCCGACTGTGATCTCCGTATTTCTCGGAATAACTACCACGTAGCAGAAAGCAAAAATACGCGAGATTATGAGAATGGGTATTTATTATCGTCGCGGGTTGATAAAGAGATTCTGACATTATGAGCGCAGAGTCTTCATGTCTCCGCACAACTTGTCCGTAGGGCTGGGCTAAGTTAGTTTCGTCCATGTCTGCCTTGCCGGTCTCCCGTTGGTTCTGGTCTCAAAGTTTACTTCCTAATTACGCGATTATCAAAATCAGTATCAGAACCGAGGCGAGACCATCGCTGTCAGTAGCGTTGCAATAATCGGCAGTGTTAATTAAGGGCATGAAACGGCCTGGCTGAGATTCGACTAGGCGGCGAGATGGAAGATGCGCTCGACGAACTTCGCCTGACCAACGGCATCTCTTCCGTCTAATCTTTTGAGTTGCCCCTTTCTCATCATGTTGATGGATTCAATCCCTTCGATGGTTCGCTCCGCCGTGTGAAACGTCTTGAAGCATTGTGGCGCACGCCTCTTCTTCTTAACGAAACGGTGGTCCTCTTCGATGATGTTGTTGAGATACTTGAACCTCCTCAACTTACAATCTAGCGGCAGTACCACCGAACACACAAAAGGATGATGGTTGGCTCAAATCACTTCATGTCTGAAGGCAGCGCGATCCTGAGGACCGGTTTGCCTCCGACATTCTGTAGCGGCAGATAGACGCGATGCGTGGAAGCGTCCACGGCAATGGTATGCGCGTCCCTTGCAAAAAAGCCTTCGCCGACCTTCTCCAGGTTGCGCCCTTTCTCGTCGAAGACAGTGATGACTCCACTCTCCGCAGAAACGTAGAGCCTGTTCAAACCTCTGTCGAAAGCGAGCACGTCCGGGTCAGAGCCGACTGGGTGAATAGCCGTCACTTTCTTCGAGTCAAGATCGAAGACCGCCAATTTAGCGTTATCCTCGCAAGCAACAAACGCCAGCCTGTGCTCGCTGTCTATGTTAAGCCCGTGGCTGCCGCGACAGCCAGTGAGCGGGTAGTGTCGTATCACCCGGTCTGTGTCTGGATCAATTTCAGCTATCTCCTCCACACCGTCCACAGTGACGAAGATGTGGTCCGAAGCTGAATCGTACTGCGTGTTACCGGCTCCTCCGCCGAGTTGAATAGTGGCGACACGCTGGTTGGTCGTGGCGTCTATCACCGTGTCACTCTTTCCGTGCAGGTCCGAGACGTATATCTTCTTCGCCTTGCTCGCGTAGGCCACGCCGTCCGGGTAATCACCCGCAGGCACGCGTGCCACGACCTGCAAAGTCTGATCGTCTATAACGGCTAACTCATTTGTTCCTGTCGCCGAAGCATAGACGCGGTGTAGTTCAGGGACTGCAAGCACACCATGCACGCGCTTTAAGTCCCTCACATCACCGATGACCTTTCCGGTGTTCACATCAAAGACGGTCAACATGTCATCGCCCAGATGCGCGATGTAGAGCCGCCCGCTCTGCTGGTCGAAGCTCTGGTAATCGAGTCGTGTCGCACGCCCTGTGAGCGGCACGTCGCTCAATGTACGGAGCGGCAGCTTCGCAGTTGTTCCTGTGCAAACGACGAACACCGCCGCTACGAGCAAGAGGGTTGTTATCGCCAGAGCCTTAACGAAGAGACCGCTCCTCAACTTTACTTTCATGGCTTGCTCCTAAGAGTCTGTCTATTTCGGCTGGCTCTTCGCAATGTTCATCTGGTCGAGCGCCGCGCGCAACCCACGTGCAAGTTTCTGTGCATCATCATTGGCCCAGAAGTGCATGAAGAAGAGGCGCGGTGTTTCGGTGAGCATGTGGCTGTGAAGCGCAGTCACTTCGATGCCGTTATCACGCAAAGCCTTAATAACGGGGTTTACTTCACTTGCGATCATCACGAAGTCGCCAGTGATGGCCGCTTTGCCACCGCCTGTAGGTTGGAAGTTGATAGCCGTCGCCAAACCCATCGCAGGCGGAATCGGGCGTAAAGAATCCGAAGGCAAAGACTTTAATGAGGATACTAATTTTGGGAAATTAAAGCGCATCCGCGTTAAGGCACTCAAGACGATAGTGCAAATCTGTGAAACATAGAAAAAGGTACGAGATGTTCTTTTATTTCTGTCATACCAAGCAATCATAGTCTGACAATCATCTAAGACCGCTTTTTGTCTTATTTTTATATCGTTTTCAGACAAGTTCATGTGTCAACGCCTTTTCTTTCGTATTTCTGATAACATTCTTCTTGGGTGAATCTACTTTAACTTTGCTAATAATAAAACATATCTGAAAGGTAGGTTACAGAGTAGAAAGGGGGTAATAATCCTTAATTTGGCAGACCATTGGCAGACCAAACTACAAAAGGCAGCCATGTGGCTGCCCGTAAACTATTGATTCTATGGAGGCGGCGATCGGAATCGAACCGATGAATAAAGGTTTTGCAGTCTAAATAGGCTGTTCAGTTGAGTTTGTCTGGGCGCGAAAGAGTATTGATTTATTGCTCTTTCGCGCTTTGCTATTACATCTGCGTATTGCTGAATATCGTACTGTTTTGATGAGTTGGCACACAGTTGGCACACAAGATAATAATGTTAGATGAGACCATCTGTACGTGACGCGAGGAGCCATGATAAGAAGTTAGTCTCGCAGATGAAAGCCCCGCGATTCGCGCTCCGCTGCAATGAGTTGTTAGCCCGCCCTCAAATGCCAAGGCTCTTTTCAAGCTCTAATACTTTGCCTAATGACTCTCCGCAAACCGAATACACGGTTTTGCCTTTCAGAATATACACCACCAAATTCTGCCTACCCTCTGTATTCGGAGGCATTCTGATAACCGCTCGATCCCCAACATGATGACCTTCGGCATCAAGTAAGGACGCTTGCTCAAGAATCTCTGCAAAATGTAAGCTCTCAGAGAAAGACGCGCGAGCTTCCTGTTCAGACGCGTATGAAAGCGAGTCAAAATACAGACCTTGCCCGTTTGAAGTTTCATACTCACGAGAATAGTACGAAACACCGTCACGTTGAGTGCTCCTCTGCGTTAATAATTTAAACGTTCGATCCTCAGATTTATGCAAAAGAGGAGAGACATCGAAGGGCCAGAAGATATAGATTAATGTTCCCACAAAGAAGGTGATGATGAGAACAGGTGCAGCAAGAATGATTTTAGTTTGTTTTCTCATATTCTTTACCCTACAACAGCAATCTAACGCCCGAATTCAGCGGGCGCGGCGAACCGCCAATTCGAGTAAAGTCTAGCATGAGAGGTTCGCTAACTCGCGCTCCGCTGCAATGAGTTGTTAGGCTGCGTCTGATGAAACTACATCTCAATATCTGATTTCAGGAGCGTCCTTCTTACATAGAAGGTGTTGGTCGGCTTCTGTAGGCCCATAGGTAATTGAATCCAAGAAGCCTAAGCGATTAACTGAATACAAAAGACCTTCCTTCTTATCATGGTAGTAAGTAGCACCAGAGTCATCCGTGTACCACTTGTACTTTTCCAAATCAATGTTCAATTCAGAAGGTTTGATTTCTTTGTTGAAACTGACCTCAATATTAGCAACCGTGTAAGGCGGAACATTCCAATTGCCCCAGTCAGCGGGAAGACCCTGCTCGCACTTCTTACGCACATACATAATGTTTACTCGCCCCTCGTCAACATCAAAGGAGTCATCGAATGTACTGCTGATAGGAAGGGGCTTACCGAGTAACCGCCGAACATCTTCACGGGTAGAGTGTAAAGGAACTATGCCACGCCACTCTTTAGCGATAGAGACATCAGCCGAACAGAATGTGAAGCAGAGACAACTGATAGCAACTCTCAGATATTTATTCATAGGCTTCTCCTAATTCAGCACATATAGCAGCATAACGCCCGAATTCAGCGGGCGGCGCGAAACCACACAACTTACATCGCAGGAAGCACCATGAAAGAGATGCTATCGCCGCTCCGGTTGAATGAGTTATTATGCTGCCCGCTCAAGGTTTAGGAACAGCTTTGGCGGGGTCTGGGTTACATAGTCCACCACTTTGTTGAATCATTCGAGGTCGAACAAAGACTCCTTCACCCCTTTTCAAACGAATCTCTTGCCTGTAAATCAGCCATGGTTCTGAGTCCATAACTTCCCAGCGATTGGGCGCGACAAACCTCCTAATCTGATATTCAGCGTGCATCGCCTCACTAGGTGGATCATTGTCTAGACCGAAGATGTTGTAACATTTACCACTCTCGCCAACCCAACGACCATCAACATAAAATTTAACAGTGTCGCGTTTCACGGCGCACACAACCAAGACTTCCCGTGTTGGATCAAGGGGGACAATATCAAGAGCATCACATGCGAGATCAGGGATTTCCATCGGCTTTGGTCTAAAGATTGGTGGTAATAAGAGATTACCACCTCCCACGATGGCAAACCTTGCATTCGCAATAATGTCGACACCGTTCATGTCTGTTCTTGTACATCTAACTCTCTTAGTTTCTCCAGTTCCTACAAGAATCGTTGTTTGTCCGCATGAGACATTGGCGCTTGGGTCAAGATCAACTTGCACTTCCGTTATATTTCGAGTCGGAGTGGTAAATTTGGCAGCGAAGCGGAAGACTTTAGGATTACCCGTTCGCTCTAACCAAACATGCAGACCTGTTGAGGAGATGCATTCATTGAATGCATTAACGACTTGTGGATTGATGGTTTGTAAGTACTGTTTAACTCTTGATCGCAAGGACTCGTCACTTTTGACGCTTGAACAGAAGTTGCTATACCATGTAGACCAACTTTCTCTAGAAGAATCGAAGCCGAGTTTCAGCGGCACTCCTTTAATTGGGAGACCGATAGAAGCGCCGAAATTATCCGCTGATTCGCTGCTAGAAAACCGTTCATCGCAGAAGGACTGTGCCCATGAGGATACGGTATCTAAGCTTACTGAGCTACTCTGAATATCGTAAATTCCTCTATGCAGAAGTTCTGAACATTCTTGTCCAGATGCTAAATTGGGGTAAAGCACAAACACCACAACGAGAAACTTCAATAATAGTTGCTGTTTCATTTTGTTCCTCCTAAGTATGTTGATGTAAGAAGCAGCATAACGCCAGGCATCACCCGCCGCCTCACATCTCTGAAAGTAGATGACAAGCGACGTGTCGGCGGTCGGGTGCATGCCGTTGTTGGGTCGCGCCTACGATGCACGGCCAGCTTTCACTCGATCAGATTCCAAGATCGAAAAATAGAATGGGGGCTATGCGTCTTGTTTACCCAACCGGCTAGTATGGCGTCATACGTAACAACCTTTATATCGTGCATATTCTCATTCATCTCTGTAAGTCGGATGAGGTCGGATATCTGGAGAGTGGTTCGTCTCCCGGCTATCACCATGTACCGATAATAGATGCCCAACGTTACGGCACGACTTAGAAAGACGGGTTTCCTCATCTTCTGAGATTGGATGTCATGAAGTTCTTGAGTGTTAAAGAGGGTCGAGAGTTCTTTTTGAAAATATTGTCCGTTGTTGCGTACCCAGTTCTTCCAATCCTGAACTTGTCTAATCGCGTGGGTCAGTTGTGAAGTAGGATTGCCGCCCTGAGTGAACAAAGGCATTGACGGAGTTTCGATTTCAATTAACGTGCATAGCAAGCACGGATTATTTGACCATCGGTCTCTACTGAATATGATGAAATCAGGTATATGCTTATCAGCCAGACGAAATTGACTTGCAATGAAACCTTCACCATCGTCAGAAAGGAACTCGAAGATAAACGGATTTCTCTCTAGATATTCTTGAACTACCTGTTCCGAGTTCTGATTGAGGACAGAGTCAAATTCTAGGATTGCTGTCTTAATCTTAGCGAGATTGCCGCCACCCCAGTGGGCAGCTTGTTTTTCATCCTCGTCCCAAAACATTAGGGAAACCTCCTGTCCGAGCTCATATGACTATGCGGAAGCATCAAGTAATTAAGTCAAGCTACGCTGTCAGACCAAAGAAGCGACCCAACGCTCGAATTCAGCGGGCGCGAGGAGCCGCAATAACCACGTCAGTCTCGCAGATGAAAGAGACGCGATTCGCGCTCCGCTGCAATGAGTTGTTAGACGCGCCGTGATTCTCCAAGTAACCGTCCAGCAAAAGGGTTCACTTGAGAGACCTTTTTGCCCGCCAGCTCGATAAGAATGTTAATACTCCGTAAGAAGCCACCGTGTAAATGATAACCCCGAGAAATAACCCAACGAGGCCACACATTATATCTACCGGGCTGCCTTCACAGATTTCATTAGGCTGACACCCTCGATAACAGAGCATCCTCGCCTGCCAGAGTAAGACATTGGCTAAGCGGTCGGAGCCGATCACTACCGAAAGCACGAAGGTTAAGATTGTAATAAGCACGCCGAGGCCAAACGCTCTTAACAACCTTTTAGCATCACTTCTGTCTGACATGTTCCACCAGAAAGTGTTGGGTTTAGTTTGGACAATCTACACACTTGATGCAAGCGTCTAACGCTCGAATTCAGCGGGAGCGAGATGCCGCAACAACCAACATCGCCTCGCAGATGAAAGCTTCGCTATTTCGCGCTCCGCTGCAATGAGTTGTTAGGCTGCGCCCTGCCATGGCTGGTTATTCTTCTCTGTCGGCTTGGGGCGCGCCACTAACCTGCTCGCCGGATTTTGTATCTTTTGATTTCTTTTTCTTTTCTTTAGCTGCTTGAACCCTTCCATCATTCTCCAATAAAGACTTTACAATTTCGATTGCATAATCGGCGGCATCAGAAAGCTTATCGGTTTCATTCCACGTATCAGCCAATTTTCGGCTACACTCTTTAAGTTGCGAGGTATGTTCATTATCAGAATGATAAGCACGCAATAAAATGAGGTAACGTTGCGATTCGCTAAAATGTTGCCGCACATCTTTATCATCAGTAGATTTTTTTGAACTGCTGATGCTCAATTTGACGAGGTAGTAAATACAATTACTGTAAGATTCCAAAAGCTTCTCACGAAACCACTGAATATCGCTTCTTCGTTTTTCTCGGCGATGAGTAAGCCACCCTACAACGAATGCAAATGTCCCTGCGATAATTGCACCGAGAATTGCCGCTATCACTTGTGGGTGCAAAAACTGCGGTTGTACGGGGATCGGAGTGTTTTCCATATTAAATTCTCCTCTCGAATACATGAAGCAGCCTAACGCCCGAATTGACGCGGCGGCAAGCACCTCAATAAGAGGGAGGTCTAGCATGAGAGGTCGGCTGATTCCGCTCGCGTCCAATGAGTTGTTAGGCACGCCTTTGAAGAAGACACGCCCGCCTCCGTGAGCTGACTATATAAAGTTTCGCGACTTCAATACTGCTGCTATAAGGCCGATCACCAACGCTGCTAGCCCGAACCAATACAAAGAGTGATGCATGAACCTGCGGCGGGGCGAAAATGCCTCAGACTCGAACTTCGACAGGTAATCTGCTTGCCAAGGGTCATTAATTTGGCGAGACATGAACAGACCAGCGTGGATTCCCGCAACGATGTAGATAGCGATAGCCACAAGCAGCCCTACAATGAAGTACACGGACTGTTTGACGCCTAGGGCATCCGCAATGACCGAGAGCGCGGCTGGCGTACCGATGTACAGGCCGATATGAAATTTGATGTAATCGTAGACGAGTTTCAACTGGTCTCGGCGGTCTGCGGCTTCGACTTTCTCGCCCCATTTCACGTCTGACATTTTAGTCACCCTCCTGTTAGCGCCTAACGCTCGAATTGACCGGGCGCGGTGAGCCGTAACAATAATGAAGTCCAGCATGAGAGCCGCGCTATTCGCGCTCCGGTCCAATGAGTTGTTATGCCGCGCTGTTCTTGGGGAATAGAGCAAAGTCAGTGACAAGACTTGTTAATTTGCCCCTCTCATCATATCCCCAGAACGATGCGTAGCCACCATCTCCCCAGCCGGAAGTAAAAGTAATTATATTCGCCTCAGTATCTTTGTTTATCTGCATATTAGCCCAGCCTGCTGTTCTATATTTGCCAAGTGAATTGTTCTTCATTTCTGCAAGTATGAGGTCACATAATCCTTCAAATTCATCTTCGTCTGAAAATAAATCTTCAAGGATTTGAGCTGCGTCCAAATCCACAAAACAACCTGTTCCGGCATCAACCCCATAAGTAATGCGGTCATCTTTTTCATTGATAAATGCCGATTCCCACCTAACAGGTGTTCCGTCACTGATTCGGAGCATGGCACAAGCAATGCGAGTATCTGCGTGAGGCTGAAAATCGGCAACACTAACAATAACAGGATAATGGCCGGGTTCTATCGTTTTCTTGAAGTAGTAGCGCGTGTCCGGTCCTATCAACGGGTCACAGGCAATGATTTTCCCTGAAGGAACAACAAGCTCTCCGATTTGATGAGTCGAGATGGTGACATCTTGCACGCCAGACATTCCCCAACCCTCTGGCATCGCACATTTAAAAGAGTAGCCGTCTTGTATGATTCCATCCAGGTTAGAAAGAGGTTTCATTAGCAGCATTCCGTTCAATGTAAATTAGCGGCATAACGCCCGGCATCACCCGCGCCCCAATTCAACGTGCATAAGAGGCAACGTGACGGGGCGTCGGGTGCATGCCGTTGTTAGATTGCGCCTTCCTCTAGCAACCATTTCTTTGCCTCGTTAAAGCTTGCAATTACGAAGCCGTTTTTGTCCTTTAGCACATACGTCCTGTCAGATTTTATGCAGGTGAACTCATCCGGGTATACATCAAGAGCAATTCCTCCAACTTGGGATTGATGTAAAGGCTCATTATCTTTCGGACAATACAAATTGAAGTTCTTATCCCAAAGAACGCCATAGTGGAATGTAAGTTTTGGATAGAGCCTTCGGCGTAGATGGATTATGTATGCCCCTTCCAGAAGAACTGTAATAACCGCTAACCCTAACCATGCCCATAAAGCTTTCTTCGGAATAGCCTCTGATAATCTTGCCCAAATAGCAGGATCAATGGTTTGCCATAGCACCAAGCATAAAAGTCCGATGCCTCCAAGTACGGTTGCAACTATGTGCTCTAAGATAAGCTCTTTAATTTTGGACACAGTAGCCATAACCCCTTTGGGAATAGGTAAGCAATCTAACGCCCGAATTAACGCGGCGCGATGAACCGCCAAAACACGCCAGTCTCGCAGATGAAAGTTTCGCTATTCGCGCTCGCGTTCAATGAGTTGTTATGCCGCACGGTTACGCCCAGGGACTCATGTAGAAGGCCTCGAACATTAGCTTCACCGCCTTTCGAGCATCAGTTTCTAATTTGTGCCTGTCAGACCATTGATGGTCAACAGTTATTGCTGGATTATCGGGATTAACATGCACTAAGGAGTTCCTTCGCTTGCGCAACCAATCCAACTCAGGGTCAGCATTCACCGCATCCAAAAGCTTTTTCGTGTTGTCTTTGAAATCTGGCACTTCAGTCTCACGGAGCTGGGCATCAATAATTGACATTGCCAACACAATCACAGCGACCCAAGCCCCAGCACAAAATACGGATTGGACTTCCGCAATAAGAGCGCAGGCTTGTTCACTGATAAGATAATTGCCTTCGCCGCGCGTTTCTTCCTCAAGTGACTCAAACCAACGACGACGTTCTTCCCAGATTTGTTCGGTTGGATGTCCTAGATGTTCCATAGCATTTGCGGCATAACGCCAGGCATCACCCGCCGCCCGACGATAACACACAAGCGAGCCGAAGCTATCCAAGATTGATGAGAGGCACGCGGAGGGCGGTCGGGTGCATGCCGTTGTTAGACAGCGCTGCGGCTATTAATACAACATCTATGTTCATTTGACTGCCGAATCACATGAAGCGTTTTTCACTCAATCTTAACATCTACTGGGCCTTTGGTTAGAACCAGCGTCTCTTCTATCGTAAAAGCTTCCGGCCACGTATATTTGATAGCCCCTTCCCCTTGACCCTCAAAAATTTGGGCTGGTTCTGTCTTAAAACCAACTATACTAATCAGGGCCTTATGTATTTGTGTCTCCTGTAGTTTCTCAGGACAGTCACTCATTAATTTTAACGGATATTTTTCCTTTGGATTTAAATCTCTTATGAAACATAGGAAAGCTTTTTGATGATCTTTATCGAGCCCGCGAAAACAAAGTACCTTTGTTGATACTAATGGCGGATCATTTCCAACCCATTCTTTACCATTTAATGATGGACGAAGGTATAGAGTTATTTGTTTTGTTGTTATAACCGGGGAATCAATTACTATTTTGAGCCATATCTGATAATACCAATCATCAGTATGATTATAGACAGTTAAGTCACTGTTGACTTTTAGTTGGCTATGCTCACTAAGAGGATTCAGGTTAATTTCGCTTGGTGTTACGGATATGGGATGCTGTTCTCTGTTCAAGGCTGATGCCTTCTCTCGTTCCTTATCATCGTAGTAATACTTCAACTGTAATAATCCGATTCCCACTCCCAAGAGTGTCGCCGTTAGAGCAGTTATAGTGATAAACCAATTATTCTGGATAAAATTTTCTACTCGCTTAAATAGCGATACATTGATTCCCCCATGAGATTTTATGTAACAATATTTAGAACCCGGAATAGCATTATTATGACATTGCTCTCCATTTTTTGTTTTAGCATTACACCTCGATGCCTTTGGGGCCATGAACCCGCACCTCACTACAGAGTAGATTTACTAGGAAGCTGTCTAACGCCCGAATTGACCGGGCGCGACGAGCCAAGATTACACACAAGTCTAGCATGAGAGGTTGGCTATCTCGCGCTCCGGTCCAATGAGTTGTTAGGCTGCCCTCGATTGGCAACCTACCGCCTGGTTTTCTTTTCTCAACCGGAGGCGAGCAACGTGATTGACCAATCTTGCCTAGCCATCACGTCATGGACAACGCGGATCGTACGCACCCAGCACGCACCTTGATTTGTCAAAGTCTCTCTGTGGTAGCAGCCTAACGCCCGAATTCAGCGGGCGCGGCGAATCAAGATGACACGCACGCCTCGCGGATGAAAGATACTCTATTCGCGCTCCGCTGCAATGAGTTGTTAGGCGGCGATGATGCGGCAATCATCTTGTTGTAGAAATTCGCTTCGCACGTTGCTCTATACGATCACTTACTATGTCTGCAATTTGCTTCGGTAGTTGTCTTTCAACAAAGCTTGCTTTTCGGTAACACCGGGCCAATGCAATACCACCCTCAGATGGAGATTCCTCAAAGAGTAAGCTAGCTTGGCCGATTTCGTAATCAACTTCATAAATTTTATCAGCAATAGGAGAGAGTCGCGTATAAGCATCTTTGTCTAAGGCAGCTACCATAGAGAGGAATCCCATTATTTCCGGTAACAGTTTATGCAACTCATCATCGTATGATTTGATTCTCTCTACCGTGATTCGACTAACCCTCTCTTCCGCAATCCATGTTAGCCAACACATGGAATGTAGAGCTGCCGCCATCCTTACTGTAAGCTGCTGGATTGCTTCACGAAGGTCTTGAACAAGAGCATCTTCCCGTGCCTTCGGCCATTTTGCTCGTTCAAGTCGTAGCTGTAGCCACACTGTTATCAAGCCACCCGTTATTCCCGATGCTGCTCCAACAAGTGCGCCAAGAAGTGTTGCAGTTGGTGCATCAATCACTTTCCAACTCCTTTGGGGAGACGCCTAACGCTCGAATTGACCGGCGAGCAATAATGTCAATGATGAAAGACTTGCTAATTGCGAGTCCGGTTCAATGAGTTGTTCGGCGTCGGTAGCTAACAGAGAATCAAGCCCCGCGATATTTTCCGACAGCCGCACACTCTTTATCAACACGACGCTTAACAGCCTATGTCCTCCGACGCCGAACGCTCGAATTAACCGGGCGCGGAGACAACCTCGAAACCATCCAAGTCTCGCGGATGAAAGCAATGCTATTCGCGCTCCGGTTGAATGAGTTGTTCGGCGGCGTTCACTGCTACAACGCACGCGACTTCGGTGACGCACTCCTGCGAAGAAACCTGACAACGCACATCAACATCATCGCTGCCACAAGATGCGCTGCGATACCGAACCCGTCCGATGACATCTTAGGAAGCCATGACACTGACCTCTACAAGAATTGGAATTTTGTCATCCTGATCGAAATTAAACTCGATCTGATTGAAGAAAAGCGATTCTCGCCAGACAAGATCAACTTGTCTGGAATGGAAAAAAGCCCAGCGCAAAGTTTCGATCAGGGATTTGTCCGCGTCATCCAGATGGCCCAGCGGAAAGTAGATTGTTCTGTCAAAGTCCATTGCCCTGATGGACAAGAAGCGGAGCGTGCGATGACGGACGATTTCATTGAGTTCCTGTATCCGCGTCCCGCTGACCACGTGTCTGGCCGTAGCCCCGCCAGTGTATGCACGCTTTTCCCAGGCATAGAGTGCCCATGTCGGGTCAACGGCAAACGTTTCCCTTTTACGGCCGCCGGTTTGCGAGAAGGGGTAGCGAATCTCAAAGTGAAGCTGATCTTCGGAAGGATCTGTCTCGGCGTTGAAATCTTTAATCTCCGCGATGCGGTCTCCCTGCTGGACGATGCAGCCTCTTATATCTGTGCCACGGTGAATGATCTGCGGCTCGGCATTGATATCAAGGGCAATAACACCATCAACTTTCCTGATAAGACCGATATTACGCACTTCCGAGTAAAAGGTCGTGAAGCGGAAACCTTTTGTGTGCTCGATAGTTATTGTGCCAGAGCCGGTGGACTCATTAGTGCTGGCGCTGACTACTGTACCCTCCTGCACTGCGAACACGGGCGTGTTGATCGGGGCGAGAAGATCAACTCCCTCATGTGACCTGATCAACTGTCCCGCTTCCTGACGGCGAGGGATACCGAACTGCCCGGCGTATCCTCGCAGTTTTAGGGGAAATGGACTTATTCTCGCCGCCGGTGGGGTGTAAAAAATATCCCGACGGCCAAGGTCCATCGGCGGTATTATTCTTAATAGAGTGGGGTCTATATATTGAGTCACGGTTTTCCTCCTGATGGCTAATGCCGGAATTAACCTGCAAGCAATAAAGATTGATGGTGAAATGCAACCTAATTGCAAATCTGGTCGAATGACTTGTTCGGCAACCCGTGCTCGAAACCATACAACATTGACTGACTATCTTGAAAGGAACTGCTCAGCGCTCGCAGCCCCTTGGAGGATGCCACAAGCGCGCCATGAGCAACGACCAGTCTTGCGCTTCTATTTTCAAATCCAGCGCGAGCCGCCGAACGCCGGAATTAACCGGGCGCGAGAGGCCGTGACCACCGCGCCCGCCTCGCAGATGAAAGTATCACGATTCGCGCTCCGGTTGAATGACTTGTTGGGCTGCGGTTGATTGATTACGCGCCCCTGATCTTCCTGCCTCAACCGCAGGCACGTCACGCGATTGACCAACCTTGCTAAGCTGGGACGTGAGGGACAACGCGGAGCGTCGTCACCGAATCCGCACCTCGATTTGTCAAAGCCCATCAGCCAAAGCAGCCCAACGCCCGAATTGACCGGGCGGCACGAGACGCGACAAACAAGTAAGCCTTGCGGTTGGAAAGTCGGCTCAATCCGCTCCGGTCCAATGAGCTGTTGGGCTGCCCGTGATTGAGACCAGGTTTC
>Ga0182001_10000096_pt1 | contig 20951 bp, 17 predicted proteins | sample BulsoiFelSFmetaG_FD_120485 | JGI IMG/M metagenome (GOLD analysis project Ga0182001, IMG submission 120485) | Bulk soil microbial communities from Mexico - San Felipe (SF) metaG | ecosystem: Environmental > Terrestrial > Soil > Agricultural land | place: Mexico: San Luis Potosi | collected... | reverse complement strand
CACTGACAATTCTCTGCATCGCCAGCTATGAGAAGGGCGCGGAGTTCATGCGCGAATGTAAACGTCAAGGCTGTCGCGTCCTGCTCCTGACCTCTAAGAGCATCGCCACAGTGGATTGGCCGCGCGCGGAGATTGATGAGATTTTTCTGATCCCTGATGATAACAAGAAGTGGAATCTTGAAGACGTGATAAAAGGCGTCAGCTACATGGCGCGCACTGAAACGATAGACAGAATCGTGCCGCTGGATGATTTCGATCTCGAAACAGCCGCCGCGCTTCGTGAACATTTACGAGTGCCTGGAATGGGCGACACGGCGACTCGCTTCTTCCGCGATAAACTAGCGATGCGCGTCCGCGCGAGTGAAGCTAGAATACCCGTCCCGAATTTCGTACATGTTCTGAATTACGAGAAGCTGGGCGAATACATGCAGAGCGTCTCACCCCCCTGGCTACTGAAACCTCGTTTTGAAGCTTCTGCAACGGGCATTCAGAAACTGAGTTCGCCTGATGAGGTTTGGACGGCGATAGACCGTCTCGGCGACCGTCAATCTTTCTTTCTGCTCGAACAATATATTCCAGGTGACATCTTCCACGTTGACTCGATAGTTTCAGAGAAAGAGGTTATCTTCACAGCCGCTCATAAATATGGCTCGCCGCCGCTCAACGTCGCGCACGAGGGCGGAGTCTTCACGACCAAGACGGTTCTCCACAGCTCGGATGATGAACGCGAGCTTTTTGCTCTCAACCGCGAAGTGCTTCAGGCGAAGAGGCTCGTGCGCGGAGTCTCGCATACGGAATTTATTAAAGGGAAAGCGGACGGTCGTTTCTATTTTCTGGAAACTGCCGCGCGCGTCGGAGGCGCAAACATCGTCGAGTTGATAGAAGCCGCGACAGGCGTCAACCTCTGGATTGAATGGGCAAAGATAGAGATCGCGCGGGGCGAGCGACCCTATCATCTTCCGCCTTTACGAAATGATTACGCGGGCTTAATTGTCTCGCTCGCGCGACAGAACCATCCAGACACATCCGCTTATACTGATTCAGAGATAGTCTGGCGCATGAACAAGGACTATCACGCGGGCTTGATCGTCAGATCACAAGACCCTCTGCGTATCACTTACCTGCTCGAAGAATATACCAGACGCTTCTACACTGATTTCTTCGCCACACAGCCTGCGCCTGGGAGAGCCGTGAGCTGAATCGCTCGACCAACTTATGAACGTGACGCTGCTTCACGGAATCGCTATGTTTGCCGCAGCCTTCTTCGGCGGGATGATGAACTCGATTGCCGGAGGCGGCACGCTGCTGACCTTTCCCGTTCTGCTCTGGCTGGGCCTCGACCCGAAAGTAGCTAACGCCACGAGCACCGTTGCGCTCTGGCCCGGACTTTTCGGCGGGGTCTTGGGATTCAGGCGCGATATGGAGAATAGCCGCTCGATTCTCGTGCGTCTCGGAGCAACGAGTGTTATCGGCGGAGGCTTGGGCGCATGGCTGCTCATTCAGATGCCTTCAGACAAGTTTGCCCGTCAAGTTCCCTTTCTCATTCTCTTTGCAACCGCGCTCTTCACTTTACAAGCTCCGATTACGCGTTGGCTCGGGACCGGAAAGCCTGCGGAAAAACCGCGCGCTCGCTGGTGGACGGGCGCAATCGTTTTTCAATTCTTCTCTTCGATGTATGGCGGCTATTTCGGCGCGGGCAATGGTATCCTGATGCTCGCGGCGATGGGCTTGCTTGGACTCACGGACATTCATCGCGCCAACGGTATCAAAAACTTTCTGGGCATCTGCATCAACTTCGTAGCCATCATTGCTTTTGTTATCGCAGGACTCGTCGTCTGGCCCAACGCCCTGCTGATGGCGGTCGCCGCAATTGCCGGAGGCTATTTCGGCGCGAGCACAGCACGCCGACTGGGCAGAGTCTTCGTCCGCCGCACAGTCGTCCTGATCGGCCTGACGATTGGCATCGCAATGCTTATTAAAATGAAATTATGAATTTTGAGTTTTGAATTTTGAATTAAAGCCGCTTGCTTTCAATTCAAAATTCAAAACTCAAAATTCATAATTCTTTTAGGGAATTCCGAGCAGCTTGTGAGTCTGGAGACTGAGTTTCCATTGTGGATGTTCCAGGCAATAACGTATGCAGAGCTTTGTGTTCTCTTCTCTGACTGGACCATCCATCGGTTGCAAGTAAAAGTGTTTGAAGTCCAGATTCTCGTAAAGCTCAGGCTCAGCGCCAGCTTGCGGGAAGACGAGTTTCAGTTCATCGCCTGAGCGCAGGAGCAAACGAGCGCCCGCCTTCGGACTCACGCAAACCCAATCAATCCCTGGCGGAGGAATGCGCGTCCCGTTTGTTTCAATAGCAATTTCAAAACCTTCTTGATGAAATGCAGCGACGAGCGGTTCATCTAATTGCAACAGCGGCTCGCCTCCGGTGCAAACCACCAGAGGCCGGGCCGGGGCTGAACGCTTCGCAAGCCATTTTGCTGAGACTGCCTGTGCGACATTCGTAGCTGTTTCAAATCGTCCTCCGCCCGTCCCATCAGTCCCGACAAAATCGGTATCGCAGAATTGGCAGATAGCTTCCGCTCTCTCCTTTTCATGCCCCGACCACAGATTGCAACCGGTGAAACGACAGAAGACGGCAGGCCGACCTGTATTCTTTCCTTCACCCTGCAAAGTATAAAAAATTTCTTTAATGCTATAGCTCATGTTTGTTGCTGTGAGGCAGTTCGATATTCAGCAGGGTCTTTAAGGTTATTCTCTGCGAACCCTTTCAATCTGAGAAGGCATGCATCGCATTCGCCACAAGCCGCGCCCTCAGCGGTCGGATCATAGCAGGTGATCGTTTGAGAATAATCAACGCCTAAACCGATTCCCTTCTGAACAATCTCAGCTTTCGTCAAACTAATCAAAGGCGTGTGTATCTTGAGTCTCTGTTTTCCTTCGACTCCGGCCTTCGTCGCTAAATCTGCCATGTGCTGGAAGGCTGCGATGTATTCGGGGCGACAATCAGGATACCCTGAATAGTCGAGCGCGTTGACGCCTATGAAGATGTCGCCGGAGCCTAAGACTTCTGCCCAGGCGAGCGCGAATGAGAGAAAGATTGTGTTTCGCGCCGGAACGTAAGTCACAGGAATGCCATCAGACATCTCGTCAAGCTCGCGGCCTTTCGGCACTTCAATCTCATCTGTTAAAGCCGAGCCGCCAAAGGCGCGCAGGTCAATCTCCGCTACCACATGCTGAGCAACATCGTAGAGGGCAGCGATACGGCGCGCAGCTTTGATTTCAACTTCATGGCGCTGACCATAGCGAAACGTGAGGGCATAGATTTCAAAGCCCTCGCTTCTGGCGATGGCGAGCGTCGTCGTTGAGTCGAGACCGCCGCTTAATAGAACGACAGCTTTTCTTTTGAAAGTTCCGGCACTCATTTTTAAGCTTTTATGATACGGGCTGGAAGATTGAGCGGGCAAGTTGTGAGGCTTAAAGTGAATGATGTTCAAGCTCAGGGTCTTCTTCGCAGAGACCCCAGAGCTTTGATATTTAGCTGAGCTTCCCGCTCTTGCGACGCGAGATCAAATCATAAAGCAGACGTTTGCAGCATCTCGAACTCACGTTAAATAAGCAACCACTTACTCTTTAACATCTCAGGTCTGGAAGAGGGCTTGCCCCCGCTGCTTCAAATATTAATCACCTGCTGCTCTTTGCTGTGGAGTCTCGCGCGGCAATGGCTGCGGCAAATTCGCAAGGGCATAGGCCAACACTGCCATCTCCGAGGCATTCTCCGCCAACTCGTGCGGATCAACTTTGTCCAGAGTATCAGCAGCAGTGTGGTGATAATTGAAATAGAAGCGTGTGTCCTGCCATAAACCAAAAGCTGGAACGCCTAGTTCGGCTATGGGCGTGATGTCCGTCTCAGTTCCTGCTGTTCTTCTCATCAAGCCCGCGCCCTGACTGCGCAAAAGCGTTGAGACGGGAGCCAGCATCTGTATGACATCTGGATGAGTCTTCGCTTCAAAGCCGAGCGGATGACCTGCCCCCATGTCGCTTTCGATTGCTGCAAAATGGTTTGCAATCTCGTTGAGATTATCCTGTGCATAAGTTCTAGCCCCGACCGTCCCATTCTCTTCGTTCATCCAGGCAATGACTCGAATAGTCCTTTTCGGGCTTAAGTGAAGTTGCTTGAGAATCTGCGCCGTCTGCATGGCGACCGCGACACCGGAGGCATCGTCAATCGCGCCCGTCCCTAAATCCCACGAATCAAGATGGCCGGAGACGATGACAATCTGCTCGGGATGCTCTGTGCCCTTCAAATCGCCGATGACGTTGTAGCTGACGGTGTCTGGAAGCTGTTGCGGCGTCATCGTCAAATGCAGACGCGTGCGGCCATCTTTCACTAAATGAGCGATCAATTCCGCGTCTTCAAAGCTGACTGCGGCGGCTGGAATTTTCGGCGCATCTGCGGCGTAACGTGTCGCGCCCGTATGAGCCAGGCGATTTTGCGAGCCGCCTGCCGAGCGAACTAGAGCAGCGACTGCTCCGAGTCGCGCCGCGGCGCTTGGGCCACCGCCGCGATAAGCGACGGCTTGACCGTAAGCTTCGCCGCCGAATCCTTCGGCAGCCATGCGCCGATCAAACTTGTAATTGAAGAGAACGATCTTGCCCGCGACCTTTTCACGCCCCAACGCTTGCAGTTCCGCAAAATCGTTTGCGACAACCACATCCGCCGTGATGCCTTCAGTCGGCGTCGCAACGCTTCCGCCTAAAGCAGCCAACACGATCTTCTGTTTCGTCTGCGGAGCCTGGCCTGGAAACTCTACGAGTTCGCCAGTCTCCAGACCTCTCACCCAATGCGGAACCATCAACTTCTCAAGCTTCACTTCGAGGCCAAGTTTTCTCAGCTCACCGGCCACATATTCGACGGCGCGCTGCGCCTGCGGCGAGCCTGTCAATCGCGGACCAATGTTGTCACAGAGATATGAGACCTGCCGGTAAGCATAATCACTCTCAAGCGAGGCTTGCTGAATCCGTTTCAATTCGCCGAGCAGTTGCGGCGAGAAGAGGTTTTGTTGCTGCTGATTCTGCGCTTGCTGGGCCAGCGACAGGTTTCCACCGGAGATGAGCAACGCGATAAGAAGCACGCCGACAATTGAAGCGCGCTGACTCGAAAACAATGAGCTAATCATTTTCATACTTGAATCCGATTTGTTTTTTTGAATGTCTAAGGATTGAGTAACGCCATTATGCTCTCACAAATTTATTCATCCTTGCTTACACCACTCCGGCTTCCTTAATCTCCAGAGTTCCATTGTCCGCATCAAGCGTCGCCGCCACGCCAAGCGGCAAGGTCAACTGGTCTGACGTGTGTCCGATGGTCAAGCCGGAAAGAACCGGAACTTTAAGCTTGCCGAGAATGTTGTCCACAACCTCGCCCAGAGTGTAAGGCGTTGCAAACGACGGCTTGTAATCGCCTGGTCCACAGCCATCGCATTCACCGAATATCACACCTGCGGCTTCATCGAACTTACCTGCGAGGCGCAATTGCGTCAACATGCGGTCAACTCGATACGCCTCTTCGCCTACGTCTTCGATGAAGAAAATAGCTCCCCGCGTCTCAATCTCAAACGGCGTTCCCATCGTGGCCGTGATGAGCGACAAATTTCCACCGATTAATGGGCCGGTCGCCGTGCCTCGTCTAATTGTTCGCAGAGCATGTTTCGGACGCAGCTCATTATCCTCGGGCGGGTTGGTCAACTTCCCGAGCGGCTGAGTTTCAAAGAGAGCTTTGCGAAAATATTGTTGTGTGTATTCCGTGAAGCTACTTGTGATAACTGGGCCATGAAATGTGACCAGGCGCGCGCGTTTGTGAATCGCAAGGTGCAGCGCCGTGATGTCGCTAAAGCCCAGAAAGATTTTCGTATTCCGTCGAATCAGATCATAGTCAACGCGGTCGAGCAGTTGCCCGCAGCCGTAGCCGCCGCGCAAAGCGAAGACCGCTGAGACATCTTTGTCCCTGAACATCGAGTGTAGATCGTCAAGACGCTCGTCAACCGATGCGGCGAAATCAACGGAATGTCGCCCGACGTTCTTACCAACTTTGGCGTGCAGGCCGAAGAAGTTGAGCGTCCGCGTGACGAGCGCAAGCCGGTCAGGGTCTGTGACGGGCGTGCTCGGCGTTATCACGCCGACCGTATCGCCAGCGCGCAATGCTTTGGGGCGAATCAGGCCATCGGGTATGGCGGAAGCATTGATGTGACGATTTATCAAAGGAAGCGTCAGCGCCGCACTGGCGCTTGCAAGGAAGTTTCTACGATTCATTTAGTTTACCTGTTGGACCGACAAAATGAATTTGTTTCCCCTCTGATCGGGTCGCAAACAACAATGCCTTGCGGCTGAGATTTAAAGATTATCAATCTTGACAGGCTCAACATCATCAGCCAGATCAAACCCGAAGACGCGCGAATAGAAATAGATTTCTCCGTCGAGCGCGCGCTTGATGTTCTCTGCGCGACGGAAACCATGTTGCTCGCCCTCGAAGGGAACGTAAGCGACGGGCAAGCCCTTCGCGCGAAGAGCGTCAACCATCATCTCTGCCTGGTTCGGCAGCACAATCTTGTCTTCAAGACCTTGAAAGAAGATGACAGGACATGAGAGACGATCAACATAGTGAACTGGCGAACGCTCGCGGTAGAGGTCTGCGCGCTCAGGATACGGCCCGATCAAACGATCCAGATAACGCGACTCAAATTTGTGAGTCTCTTTCGCTAAAGCCTCGCAATCGCTGACGCCATAATGGCTTGCACCGGCTTTGAAGCGGTCGCGGAACGTCAGCGCGCAGAGGGTCGTGTAGCCGCCCGCGCTCCCGCCCGTAATCATTAAACGGTTGCCGTCGGCCAAGCCCCGCTCGACCAAATAACGCGCTCCGTTCGCGCAATCGTCAACGTCAACGATGCCCCAGTGGTCATTGAGACGCTTTCTGTACTCGCGCCCGTAGCCTGTGCTTCCGCCGTAATTCACATCCAGCACACCTATGCCGCGACTCGTCCAATATTGAATGCCGAGCGTCAGCGTCGTCGTCGCTGCTGCGGTTGGACCACCATGACTCTTGACCAGAAGGGGCGGCAACTCGCCTTCGGGCGCAGCGTACTTGAGATTGCGCGGCGGATAGAAGAAAGCATGTGCCGTCTTTCCATCTTCGGTAGGAAACTCTATCGCCTCGGGGATTGAAAAGTATTCAGCGTCAATCTCTAAATCATTCGAGCGGCGCAAGACTTCCGCTTTGCCCGTGCTCAAATCCAATCTTACGATTGACGCAGCCGCTGTTGGCGAGCCACCGCGAAAAACCACTTCGCCTGAATGAGCATGAACGGAAGTTATGTCGGTGTAAGGCGTCTCAATGGGAACGAACTTGCCCGTGCGAGTTTCCAGGCTCGCCAGCTTTGAGTTCCCTTTTTCGATGTAAGCGCAGATGATTCTCTCTGCGCTCTCGAAGGCGTACATCGAAATGCCGAAGACCCATTGCGGCATGCCGAATTCCGCCTGCATCTCATGCAGAGCTTCTATCTGGCCGTCTTCATTTTGACGATAGAGATTCCACCAGCCGCTTCTGTCGGAAACGAAATAGAGAGTTCCGTCCGGCGACCATTCAGGTTGAAAGATTGACTCCTCTTCGCCGCCCGCGATTCTTTCAACTCGTCCGAGCGAGCCGTCCGTATTAACCTCGCCGACCCAAAGCTCCGTTCCATCCCAGGGCATGTTCGGATGATTCCAGGTGAGCCATGAGAGATGCTTCCCATCTGGACTCAAGCGCGGCGACGAATAGAAATCGTTTCCAGAAGCAAGCACACGCGCGTCATTGCCATCTTCCAGATTGATGCTGACAATTGTATTGACTGCCTCGCCCCCGCCCGTATGATCTTCACGAACCGAGATAAGACGATGGCGCACCTTATCAATCGAAGGCTCCGCATAACGCATCTCGATTGCGGGCGTCAGCGGTTCGGGTTGAGAGTTTCTTGTTTGCCTGTAGAGACGTTGGTCTGCGAAGTTCGAGAAATAGATCGTACCGTTTGAGACGACGTAATCGCCACCGCCGTATTCATGAACGCGTGTGCGCGCGTTGAAGGGCTGCGGCGTGATGTCTTCGGTCGCGCCGTCAGGTGCGCGGCGCACGATGCAACTTCGCCCGCCTTCCGACGGTCGCATCTCGCTCCAATAAAGATCATCGCCATCGAGGACAATTTGCCCGACGCCGATTGAGCCTTTGACGATCAGGTCGGAAGTAATCGGTGATTTCCAAGAGCCATAGGGAGCAAGCAGAGTTTCAGCCATAAACCGTCTCCTTCGATTTCATAAGAGGTGTGAGCGATGATACAGCGCGCAGCAGTCGTGTCAATCGCCGCTCGCCATTGCCAGTGCGATTTCAGCGGCCACGCGCGCATTGTTTTCCAAAAGCGCAATGTTCGCGCGCAGGGTTTCACCCCCGCTTCTTTCGGCCATTCGCGAAAGAAGAAACGGCGTCAACTCGCGCCCGGAAATATTTTTGCCTGCGGCTTCTGCAAGGGCGCTGCCAAGAACTTCATCAAGACGTTCAGATGGAATCTCCGCTTCTTCCGGCACGGGCACGGTCACAAGCGTCGCTCCTTCAAGTTCGAGCGTCTCGCGCGCTTTTGCGATCAATGAGACTTCGAGCGGCGAATCTGCGCGAACATCAACAGGCAATCCGCTTCGTCTCGAATAGAATGCAGGCATCTCGTCCGTTTGAAAGCCTATGACCGTGATGCCTTGCGTTTCAAGCCACTCGCGCGTCGCCGGAAGATCAAGCACGATTTTTGCGCCGGAGCAGACGACAACCATTTGCAGACGCGCCAGCTCAGGCAAATCTGCTGACACATCAGGCAATTCACCCCGATGGACACCGCCGATGCCGCCTGTGGCGAAGACTTTTAATCCAGCACGCACAGCAATCCATGCGGTCGTCGCAACAGTCGTCGCTCCGTTGCATCGTTTGGCAATTGCGATGGGCAGATCGCGCCGACTTATCTTGTGTATGTTGCTGCTCTCTGCAATATATTCGAGCTGTTCACGGTTGAGGCCAACGTGTATGACGCCTTCGAGGATGGCGATTGTCGCAGGGGTTGCGCCTTGCGAACGAACAACCTCTTCGAGCCGCAGAGCGGTCTTGAGATTTAGCGGGCGCGGCAAACCATGAGCGATGACAGTGGATTCGAGTGCGACGAGGGAGCGTTTTTCCGCGAGCGCACTCGCAACCTCTTCACCCAGTTTGAAATTTTCAGGCAATCTATTTCATCCCTTCCGAGCTTCAGTTTTCTTTTTCTTCTTCTCATTTTCGTCAGGGGCTTTTTCTCCCTTCTCTTTCGCGTCCGGCACACCAGCTTTGGCTTCAGCGTTTTCAATTTCGGAATTGACTTCACCGCCGAAGAGAATCGCCATGCCCGTGAAATAGAACCAGAGCATCATAATGATGAGCGCGCCGAGCGAGCCATAGGTCGCGCTGTAGGAGTTAAAATATTTGAGATATGTTTTGAAGGCGAATGAGACGAGGAGCCACAACCCGACGCCGATGGCCGCGCCCGGCGTCACCCATTTCCACTCTTGTTCTTTGAGATCAGGCGCGAAGTAGTAGATCAAATTGAAGGCCAGTAAAATGAAGAAGAGGACGATAGGCCATTGAGCTATCTTCCAGGTAATCTTGAAGACGCCGCTCAGCCCGGCCCACGAAGTGACGGCGTCGGCAATTTCGTAACCGTAAAGCAGAAGCGCGAGCGCAGCGACGATTAATATCGCGAGAGCAATCGTCAATCCGATGGCGACAAGGCGACTCTTCCACCAGGGGCGCGACTCTTTGACGTTGTAAGCCGAGTTGAGAGTTTCAGAGATTGCGCCCATGCCGTTCGAGGCAGCCCAGAGCGTTGCCAGAAGTCCGACAGAGATTTTTCCGCCGCCAGCCGAACCGCTCAACTCATCCACAGTCTTCTGCACAAGCTCGCCTGCGCTTGCGGGCATGACTTGTCCCAGATAACCGATCAGACTCTCGCGCAACTGCGTTCCCTTGTCAGCGAAGATACCGAGAATCGCCATCAAGACCAGCAGCAGCGGAAAAAGCGCCAGCAGGAAATAGTAGGACAGTTGCGCGGCACGTCCCCAAACGTCATCATTGCTCGCTTCGTTCCAAACGCGCTTGGCTAATTCCTTCCAACTCAGCCCGCCCAAGCCCCACATCGAAGCCTTTGCCCGATTCATGACAATTCCTCTTTTAGTCAACCGCCAGCTTTCGCTCAACGCCGCAAATAAAATTTGGCGTGTGGCTATTTATCCAAGCTATAGAAAAAGTGTGCTGCATACTTTACTAATAAACGACCGCTTTGAGAATCAGTTTTTTAATTTGGCGTATCTGCTTGACAGGCAAACGCTCATCTCTTAGGATGGCACTTCGCCTGCAAGCAAGCTCTTGAATTGCTGAAGGCACGTATGTCAATGGTAGACGGCCACCCTTACAAGGTGGAGGTTGGGGGTTCGAATCCCTCCGTGCCTACCAAAGATTTGAAATCATAAGTTTCCCTGCGGAGTCGTAGTTCAGTTGGTTAGAACGCCGGCCTGTCACGTCGGAGGTCGCGGGTTCGAGTCCCGTCGGCTCCGCCATCTAGTCCTGAGAAATCAGGCACATGAGACCAGTCTTCGGACTGGTCTTTTGTGTTTTCTGGTCCTGTAGCCATTTTTATAGCTAATTCCTTTCCTAACTGACCTGCTATTAGTTCCACACTCTTTTGCCTTCGCTCAGAATAAAAGTTACAGATGTAGCTAGTTCTATGTGTAAGCGAGATGCTTCGGCCTTGTGCCTGGTCTTCTTTTGTTATATATACCGGCCATGAGCATCTCTTATGATCCATATGATAATGACGGTAAGATGGTGGAAGCCAATAAGCTACTCGATGAAGCCAAGACATTCTTGTATATAGGTAAAGTTAGAGCAGCCAGAAAAGTCTGGGATCAAGAACCCATGAGAGATGAGGACCGTGTATTTCACGAAACTTTTTGGAATAAAATTTATGAAGACTGCTATCAACAAGGATATAAAAAAACCTCGTGGTGGAAACGGCTCTTTAAGAAGCGATAAAAAAACTCTCTCTCATTCCCCTGAAGAGGCAGATCAAAATCAGCGGCTTTTCACTTATCTACTTACCTATAAGCAGAAGTAAGCGAGCCACCTTAATTATCTCGGACGCGCTTTCTACTCTTATCGCGTTGATTGCAGCCATTCTCGGAGCATCAGGAATATGGATAGAGTAGCTTTGGTCACAGGTGGTAATAGAGGAATCGGTTTTGAAGTCACGCGACAACTGGCCCAGCGCGGCTTCACAACTCTGCTCTGCGCGCGCGATGCACAGAAGGGTGATGAGGCAGCAGAATCACTACAGCAAGATGGGTTGAAGGCTATCCCCGTTCAGTTGGACGTTACAGAACAGAAGAGCATTGATGCCGCGAAGCACAGGGTCGAAGAGCAGTTCGGCAAGTTGGACGTGCTCGTCAACAATGCCGCCGTCCTCTATGACTCATGGCAGCGCGCAGAGAATGCCAACCTGTTGACTGTGCGCGAGGCGTTCGAGACCAACACGCTCGGCGCGTGGCGCATGTGTCTGGCTTTCACCCCGCTGCTTCGTAAAAGTAAACACGCCCGAATCGTGAACGTGTCGAGCGAGAGCGGTTCGTTAACCGTCATGGGTGGAGGGACCCCCGCCTACAGCGTCTCGAAGGTGGCGCTGAACGCGCTCACCAGAATGCTCGCCGATGAGTTACGCGATTCAAGCATTCTGGTCAACTCTGTCTGCCCCGGCTGGGTCGCTACAGAGATGGGTGGTCCAAATGCGCCGCGCACGGTTGCAGAAGGCGCGGCCAGCGTCTTGTGGGCGGCGACACTACCTGATGATGGACCAACCGGTGGTTTCTTCCGCGACGGGGAAACACTTGCATGGTGAGTTTTTTGTTTCGATGACGAGTACGACGAAGAGGCACGCTCGCAGTGCCTGGGACAATCTGACGGCACCTATTTAGTTCATACTATGCTCGCGGCGCTTGGAGCCATCTGCCGATGGCCTGTGTCACGGCGGCTACGCTATTGATTCCTGAGCCATCAGGCAAGAACACCCGTCAAAAGTGACGGGTGTTCTTGTTGTCGGCTTGCGCTAATACTTGCCTTAATGGTTCAAAGGAAAAGGTGAACGATGTACTGTTCTAATCTTCCTCAATGGTTGTCTCCTTCTCTATGGTGGTCACTTCAGGCTTCTCTTCACCTTTATCCTGATGGACAACTTTATCAGTATGAGACTCAGACGTGCCTTCCTCCGTTTCGGTCACAACGTGCTTATGTTCTTCAATTCGTTCGTCAGCCATAATGTCTCCTTTGCGAGAAATAAAACATCAACCTTAATTCAATGTCAGGTTACTTAACCTATACTGACTCTGAGGCTGAGATACCTGAACTGCCAAGAGAGCTTGAGCCTGTTTTAGAATAGTAAAAAGCCCTCATAAGCCATCAACTAAGAACTACACTGGGAAGAGCGCTACGTTCCTGGTTAGAATTCAATGTGCCAGAAGATGAAAGCCCTTCTTAACCTGAGGGCTGTTACTTTCCTTTATCCATCATTTCAAATTCAGTGAATAATTCCCTAGCTTTAGATTTCTTGATCCTCAGCTTAGTTCCATGATTGTGGTGGGTTCGCGCATCAAAATCTAAAACTAGAGAACCGTCAGTTATCAATTTAGGAATTTGGTCCATCCTGACAGTTTTCATTAAATATGCCTCATCATACCAATACAAGTTCCTCCCAGCTTTGTCTTTTTTCTTTTTGTAGTAGACCAGTAAAGTATGATTCAGCTTGATCTCAAAAGACTCTTGAAGACAACCAAGGTTATAATAAACAGGGAAAATTCGTTGGTAGTCTGGATTTATACCGTTAACAGTTTTCCTGCTGTTGATGTCCTTTAACCAATCTCCATACGTGAGATAGACTTTGCTTTCATCAGCATTTTTTGCTGCAACTTTGGTCGGATCAAAAACAAAAGAAAGCCTGTCCTTTGTACATTGAATAGTAAAACCTCTGGGAGTATAGGCGTTTCCAGATGTTGTTGAGCGGAAACTTTTTTCATCAGGAGGATACCCTTTGCCTGTCCCAGCTTTCTTATGCCTCCATCCCATAGCCTTTAACAACTGTGGTACAGCCGCTTGTCCGCAAGCTGAGGTTGGCTCTTTATGGAAAAGGGTAAGTAAGTTGTCTTTGCCCTCGGCTTTTTGAGTTTTTATTTCAACATCACCAAAATCTGGCAGCCTCAGATTGTTTTCTTTAACGCCCAACAAATCTTCCAATGTATGTCCAGCTTCTCCTTGATTTCCATGTCTAGTTCCCTGCTGCCATACATCTACAATCTTCTGCATTTTCAATACAAGCTCTTCAACTGTTCTGACTGCCATCGTAACCGCTCCTTGTGAGGAGATGGGTAGAGCGGTTCTGTTGTATCCTAAAGAAGTCTTATGAGGCAATAGAAACGCTCGGTAAAATGCAATTACCGAGCGTTTCTATTATGCGAATAAAAGTTTTTACATTAAAACATCTTTCCTTGATTAACTTTCCGTACCGGCTCAATACCTTTCAGCCTGTTTTCTGCTATTTCTATATACTCAGGGGCAAGCTCAATTCCAATAAAATGACGACCAAGTTTCTTTGCCGCAACTGCGGTTGTTCCACTTCCCATAAAAGGATCAAGCACTATCTGGGCATCAGTTGATGAAATGATACGCTCGATAAGAGCAACCGGAAACGCTGCCGGATGTGGATTCTTCATCTCTTGATTGAATTCCCACACATCACCATGACCGTTGGCTCCCTTGACCAGCTTGAACCTGGGCTTAGCGATGAGATAGATAACCTCGTAGGTCGGCACAAAATAGCCCGGGTTAAAATTAAATCCGCCTGCACGCTTCCAGATGATGATCTGGCGTACCGGAAAACCGCTTACAATGTCGGCTCGGTCTTGCAGCAGCCCAGCTTGAACGCGCCATTTATGGTTGTAGAAAATAGCCCCATCATCTTTGATGAGTCGCATGGCTTCGGTTAGTACTTTCCTTTGCCACTTGACATACTCCTCATGCGGCATGTTGTCGTTGTGGCGGGCGTAACCTTTTTGTAGAGGATTGTTTGCCCAGCGTCCAGTCTTAGTGCCCTCCTTCATGCCATTGCCGGTGGAATTTTTGAGATTGTAAGGCGGAGATGTAACTACCAGGTCAATTGAGTTGCCAGGCATCGCTGCCATTGTCTCAACAGCATCGCCGCAAATAAATTGATCCAAATAATTCTCGATACCGTAATTTTCCAACTTCGCGCTCATCGTTTATTTTACCAATATATTGTGGTTTAAAACCGTCGGTTACTCTATAAAGAGTATTTGTTTCTGTCAATTCTTATTATGATATTTTATCTCTCAATCGCATGATTGACTTATTTCTTCGCCACCACGCTCTCTAAAATCCTGCTCAGTTGCGGCGCAATGTAACGAAGCTCTTGCTGGTGGACGGCGGTGAGTCGTTCGAGCAATTTCGCTCCTCGCTTTGTTAAGGTGACGTAAACTTCTCGCCGGTCGCTGTCACCTTTCTGTCTGACGACCAGACCTTGAGCTTCAAGGCGATTGATCAATCCGACGGCGCTGTGGTGTTTGATGTGAAGACGTTCGGCCAATTCGCCGTTCGTCATCTGCTCGCGCTCGGGAAAGCCTTTGATCGCCAGCAGAGCCTGATGCTGTGTTGGCGTTAAGCCGACCGCGCGGGTAGCCTCTTCGCTGAATTTCAGAAATTGCCTGAGCGCATGACGAAACGCCGATAGCGATTCGTAATCCGCCCGGCTCAGATGCTTTCCAGATTTTTGCTTCCTTCCACTCATTGAACCGAATCCTTGCTCATCATTCTATCTCCTTGCTTCATCTGAGTCTATTTGAGTTATGTCGTAATACGACATATAATTTCAGTTTCGTACTTTTTACATATCAGGCTGGAGCGAGAGATGAACACAACTAGGGTTGAGGACAGGCTGGCGGATTTCACGCGGGACAAGCGAATCATCATTCTTTCATTGATGGCAGTGTTCATCGGCGCGATCAGCGCGGTGGTCGCCGACATCCTCGTCTGGCTTATCGCGGTTATTACCAATCTGGCTTTCTATCAGAGATTTTCATCCGTTTTCGTATCGCCTGAGCAGAATCATCTGGGGGCTTTGGTCATCATCGTGCCCATCATCGGCGGACTCATCATTGGATTAACGGCTCGTTATGGGTCAGAGAAGATTCGCGGACATGGCATCCCGGAGGCTTTGGAAGCTATTCTCTTCGGTCGCAGCCGTATGTCGCCGAAGGTCGCCGTCTTAAAACCTCTCTCTTCGGCAATCTCAATCGGCACGGGCGGGCCGTTCGGGGCAGAAGGCCCGATCATTATGACGGGCGGGGCTGTCGGTTCGCTCTTCGCGCAACTCTTTCATCTCTCATCAGCCGAGCGCAAAACGCTTCTGGTTGCTGGCGCAGCCGGAGGCATGTCCGCCATCTTCGCGTCTCCTGTGGCAGCAGTGCTGCTCGCTGTCGAGTTGATGCTCTTTGAATGGCGTCCGCGCTCATTCATCCCCGTCGCTATCGCTTCGGCGGTCGCTGGAGCGTTGCGCGTCCCTTTGATGGGCGAGGGACCTATCTTTCCCGTCTCGCCCCATGCTGCGCTTGGCGGCAAAGGTCTGCTCATAGCTTTCGCCGTCGGCATCATCGCCGGTATCGCTTCGGGGATTCTAACCAACCTCGTCTATGGCTTTGAAGACCTCTTTGAGAGACTGCCGATTCATTGGATGTGGTGGCCTGCGATTGGCGGCTTGTTCGTCGGCGTCGGAGGCTTGATAGAGCCTCGCGTCCTGGGCGTAGGCTATGACACGATTCACAGCCTCTTGCGCGGCGAAGTTATCGGCGGCGCGCTGGTCGGACTTCTCATAGGCAAGTCGCTCGTCTGGTCCATCGCTCTCGGGTCTGGAACTTCGGGCGGCGTGCTCGCGCCGCTACTGATTATGGGTGGCGCGCTTGGGGCTTTCGAGGCGCGGTTCATTCCAATCGGAGATGCTGGCCTGTGGGCTATTATCAGCATGGCTGCGATGATGGGCGGCACTATGCGCTCGCCTCTGACGGCGATGGTGTTTACGCTTGAGTTGACGCACGACCTTAACTTGCTGCCTGCTCTGCTCATCGGGACCATCGCCGCTCATGCGCTCACGGTGCTGCTCCTGCGTCGCTCGATTCTGACTGAGAAGGTGGCGCGTCGAGGCTTTCATATCACGCGCGAATATAGCGTTGATCCTTTGACAGCGCTACGCGTTGAGGAGGTCATGGACAGCAATGTGCCGACCATACAGGCTGCGATGAAGGTCTCGGAGCTTTCAGACCGCATAGCTCAACGCGATCCGCAATTGACGCGGCGACAAGGCATTCCAATACTTAATGAAGAGAAGAAGCTGGTCGGCATTATCACGCGGGGCGATGTCCTTCATGCTCTGGAAGAGGGAGCCAATACAAAGACAACTGTGCTGGACGCTGGCAGTCGCAATCTGGTCGTGACCTACCCGGACGAGATTCTTCAAGAGGCTGTGACGAAGATGCTGCGCAACAATATTGGACGCTTGCCTGTTGTTGACCGTCAGGCTCCTCATCATCTCATAGGCTATCTGGGGCGCGCTGCGGTCATGGCCGCACGGCTCAAGCTGCATGAGGAGGAGTTTGTGCGGGAGCAGGGCTTGAGAGTGGAGTCTGCTTAAATTCAGATTTGAAAAATTATCGTTGCACAGCGAAAGCACAGGAAGAAGGTAGCCAGGCAGACAACGCCCAGTTACCTTCTTTTGTCTATTTGCCGGGCTAATGTAACAAACTTATAACTCTCTTTGAGACAATTTCTGCTTGACAAGCAGATAGCTCGCTTGTCATCTTGCAAACACGCCTTTAATTAGTTTTGAATTAAAACAAAGCGGTCTTCCAATCACTTGGCTTCCAGAAACACTATGAATCGCAAAATACAAATCTTTGCTGCCATCTTTCTCCTAAGCTGGACCACTCTTATCAGTCTCACGCCCGCTCAAGATAGAAAAGAGTCGCGCGTTGTCGGCCTTGACGAGCCGGAAGATGAAGAAGATTTGAACAGCGAGTTGTGGGAGTTTGCCAAGAAGACTCCGTATGCTGAAGCCTTGCGATATATACGGGCAGCACAGCAGCAATCTCAAGCTACGAGGATGGCTGAGGCCGCTCTGCCTAACGGGTGGAAGATAGCTCCGGCGGGCGCGCAGATCGAAGTCGGGCGATTGCCTTACCAGGCCATTCCCTTCGCGGGTCGCCTGGTCGTTCTCAACACGGGCTATTACACCAGAGAGCCGCAAGAAGTCTCTGTCGTTGATGTCGCGTCAAGCCAGGTCGTCAAGACCATCCGCCTTAATTCCCTTTTCCCCAGTGCAACAGTCAGTCAAGACGGCGATCTTTACATCAGCGGCGGATTCGATCAGAAAGTCTTTCGACTGGACAGCAAGTTTAATGTTGTCCGCGAATATAAATTGACGGGTTACGTTGGCGGACTCGCAGCCGTTGACGCCAAGCGCGTCGCCGTAGTCTATCTCGCCGCCAACAATGCTCAGAATGAATACATAGAAGGCAGGCTCGTGCTTCTCAATACGGAGACTGGAACAGTTGAGAAAGAGATCAAGGTCGGCTATTTCCCTTACACAGTCCGCTACATCAACGGCAAGCTCTATCTGACCTTGCTGGGCCAAAACAAGCTGCTTGTTTATGACGCTCAATTGAACGCGGTCGCCTCTTTAGCGACTGGACAAACGCCACAGGAGATGTGCTCGGACGACAAGCGGCTTTATGTCGTGAACACCAATTCTGATGACATCTCGGTCGTTGATACAGCGACCAACAGAATCGTTTCGACCATCGGCGTCCGAAGCAAAGCGAGCCGCTTTGGCGTCGCGCCAACTTCATGCGCGGTTGACGGCAATCATCTTTACGTCACGCTCGCCGGGACGAACGCCGTTGCATTGTTCGACAAGAACAAGAGGAAACGAGAGGGATTGATTCCGACGGGCTGGTATCCGACGAAAGTTCTCTACAACGAAAAGCAGCTTCTGGTCTTAAGCGCGAAGGGCGTGCGCTCGCGCCGCCCTAACCTGCAAGGGCCGCAACCGGTTCAAGGCAAAGGCGGCAACCAGTATGTCCTGACACTGCTCAAAGGAAGCCTCTCGGTGATCCCGAAAGATCAGATTAAAGCGAATCAGGCCGCGTGGACCAGGCAGGTCGAAACGGGTTCGCCCCTCTACAGTCCGGCACAGGGACTGAAGCTTCCGATTCAACACGTTTTCTACATCATCAAAGAGAACCGCACATACGATCAGGTCTTCGGCGATTTAAGACATGGAAACGGCGACCCGTCTTTAACTATCTTCGGACGCGACGTGACGCCCAACCATCACGCGCTCGCCGAAGGCTACGTCACGCTGGATAATTTTTATGCGGACGGCGAGATCAGCGTGCTGGGCCACAGCTTCACGACGAGCGGTTATGCCAGCCCGTTTCAAGAGTGGCTCGGCAACGCCAGTTACTCCGGGCGTTTCAAGGGCTATCCATTCGGGACCGTCCCGGCGGTCACTTCACCGGCATATCTCTGGGACGAGATGGACGCGCGCGGCGTGGATTATCGCATCTACGGTGAAAACTATTTTCTCTACACAACAGCCTTTCGCATCATCAGAGAAGTTTACGGCGCAGAGAGCGAGGTGGCGCACAGGTTTTATGATCGGGTGATGGCGCTCTCGACCAAAGGCGACCGGGGCAATGAGTTTTACGCCTTCGCGCAAAAATATTATGGCCAAGCAAACACGCCCGCAGATGCTCTGCGTCTTCTGGAAAAGCCTGAGTTCGCGCATGCTCTCTCGCTTTACCTGACGGCGGATGAAAGCATCGAACGAGCCTTGCGCGAAAATGCCAGCTTGCGCCGCAAATTTGCGGACTACCTCTATCACTATCCTTTCAATTATCGCTCGTGGGATTTGGCATATTCTGATTTAGACAGGGCGATGGCCTGGAAGGAGGATTTCAAGCGACAGGTTCAGGCCAATCGCGTCGCGCAGTTTCAATACATCTGGTTGCCGAACGATCACACGAATGGCGCGAGCGATAAGCTGCTCAACCCTTACCAGTTCGTCGCGCAAAATGACATCGCGTTGGCGAGAATCGTTGAGACCATCTCGCACAGTCCTGTCTGGCGAAACTCGCTCATCTTGATTGAAGAAGACGATGCGCAGAATGGACCAGACCACGTTGACGCGACGCGCACGGTTGCGCTTGCCATCGGCCCTTATGTGAAGCGGAGCGCGGTTGTCAGCGACCTTTACGATCAGATTAGCATGTTGCGAACAATGGAGCTGATTCTGGGCTTGAATCCGCTGAACATGAACGACCGTTTGGCAACGCCGATGTTCGGCATCTTCACAGACAAACCCGATTTCACTCCTTACGTGGCGACGCAGGCATCCAAGCATCTCACGGAAGAAGACCGCAAGCGTGATGAGCGACTCTCTCAACCATGATTGCCCCGGGAATCTTTGTCACACAAGCGGTAAGAAGAAGGCGGCCAGACAGGAACCGTCCGGCGCAGATTAAGAAGCATCTCAGCGCATTGAAGACGTGCATTGATTTATAAAATCTCTTCTAAGATTCGTCTTCGGCCTCATCTCTTTTTCTGCTCCACATCTCAGCCATGTTTGTGGCTTCGGCTTTGGTCAGGTTATCGCAAGCGACCTCTTCGCTCTCTCCTTTGACTTCCCAGACCTCCCAATCCGGTGCTTCGGGGTTCTGGCCTGAGCGTCCCTCAGAGAGTCTGACCTCGAAAATCTCTTCGTACTTCTTAGTTTGATTGCTCATTCAACTTGGCCTCACCATCTGTTTGTTCATCAAGAGCGCGGTAACTCTGCGCCTCATCATGGCATGAAATTACCAGACTCGCAGCAAAAAATTTTCCTTGACAGATAGCTCAATGTGAATAAAATGCCCTCCAATCGGGCGTTGCTGTTGGCGGGGTGAGGACGTCGACAGATAGAGGCTGAATGTCTCCGCCCCCTCACTAGCGCCACTCCCACGGTGCTTGTGATGACGGCGGCGACGGGGTGAGGACGTCGCCGCCATTTAATTTTTGAAAGAGTTCTTCAATCAACTTCCCTGCGGCTTCGCTAAATTCAGCACAAACAGTATTGCTCGTTCAGCCCAACGCATTCTTCTGCTCACCTTAAATGATAGACACTTCGCTCTCATTCACACACGGCTTCAGCCGTGTGATTGACAATTAAATTTAATTGCCGCAGCCGTGCGTGAATGAGACACACCGATGCTTTCAATTGCGCCTGCTTGAATATAATTTTTGTGTAAGCGAACAAGTGTTTGCATAATTCATCACTTTGTATTCCTCACATCTTTTCGGAGGCTATTAGTTTTATTCCAACTTTCGCAGCAAAAAGTTCCCGGACCAATCTTTATTTGTAAAAAATTTTCTTCTCGAAAAATATTCCGAACCGCTCTCGGTCTTCTGCGTATATGAACTTGCAACTTTGAATCCCCCCGCATGCAACGGGGATGGTGAAACATCTGTTACCAATTAGCTGAAAGGAAGTAGTAAAGATGAAAAAGAGATTCGTGAATATCGCGTTGGCATTGGTCGTCTGCGCCCTTCTCAGTCCAGTAGCTTTCGCAAGCGTCAAGACGCAAACCGTTACTTTCATCACCGATGTGAAAATCGGAGAGACGCTCATCAAGAAGGGCACGTACAAAGCTAAATTCGATGACCAGTCGAATGAGTTGACCATTCTCGATGGACAAAAAGTTGT
>Ga0182001_10000095_pt1 | contig 21002 bp, 14 predicted proteins | sample BulsoiFelSFmetaG_FD_120485 | JGI IMG/M metagenome (GOLD analysis project Ga0182001, IMG submission 120485) | Bulk soil microbial communities from Mexico - San Felipe (SF) metaG | ecosystem: Environmental > Terrestrial > Soil > Agricultural land | place: Mexico: San Luis Potosi | collected... | reverse complement strand
CGTGTCGCGCGAGATGCCGATTTGATTGTAGATGAAGTCCGAGTACGCTTCCCTGTTCGGTTCGAGTTCGGGGAACGTGCCGCGCTCCGCGCCCAATCGCAGAGATTCCGTCCAAGCCTCTTTACGCACAAAGCCCATCACCTCGTCCATCAAATCAATTGACTGCGGCGAGCCGTAAGTGATCTTCAGATTCAAACAGAGGTCTGCAAAACCCATGATGCCGAGGCCGACGGGTCGTGTACGCTTCACTGTGTCTTCAATCTCAGGCAGCGGCCAGGTGCAAGTGTCAATCACGTTGTCCAGAAACCTGGTGCTCAGGTGCGTGACTTCGCGCAGGCGATCCCAGTCAACGCGTGTTGTCGGGTCATAGAACTTCGCCAAATCAATCGAGCCGAGGTTGCATGAGTTTGAGAAGTGCAGGAACTGTTCGCCACAAGGGTTGCAAGAGTAGATCGGCCCCATAGACTTCATCATGTGATTATGACGATTCACTTCGTCTATGAAAGCGACCCCCGGCTCCGCATACTTATGCGCGGAAGCGACGATGCGATTCCAGATGTCCGGCGCGTAAACCATGCCGTGGCGCGGCGGCTCTTCCTTGATGCAATCGGAAAGATCAGCCGCTTGATAAGTAGCTTTATCGCGGAACGTCACAGTCGAGCCATCGGGCTTGCGATAGATCGCGTAATCGGTATCCGTCACGGGATCATAAATCGGGTCGGTCCAGGGCCTGCCGTCAAACTCAAGTTGAAACCATTCGTTGTTATCAACCGCATCGAGAAACGCGTCCGTCACGTTGACAGAGATATTGAAGTTGGTCAGCGAGTGCTGGTCGTTCTTCGCATGTATGAAGCGGAGCACGTCCGGGTGCGTGACCCTCATCATACCCATGTTGGCCCCGCGCCTGACTCCGCCCTGCTTCACGACATCCGTCACCTGATTGACGATGTTCATGAAAGAGACTGGGCCAGAGGCTACACCGCGCGTCGAGCTGACCATCGCTCCGGCAGGCCGTAGGAACTCGTAAGTCATGCCGGTCCCGCCGCCCGTCTGATGAATCGTCGCGGCGGCTTTCGCGTGCTCCATGATTCCCGAAATCGAGTCGGGCACTGCGAGAACGAAGCAGGCCGCGAGCTGACCATTCGACTTGCCAGCGTTGACCAGACATGGCGTGTTGGGAATGAACTCGCGGTCGAGCATGATGCGCGTCATAGCAGCATAGAACTCGTCGCGCTGTTGCGGATCGGTCTCAGCGACGGAGACGTGCCCGACGACGCGTCTCACGATGTCTCCCCACTCCTCTATTGGATTGCCCTGCGCATCCTTCAGCGAATAACGCTTGCTGATGACTCGTTGCGCATTCAAGCCCAGAGGTCTGCTCGGATGGATTGTCGGCTCGGTTGCGGGGGAAACTGCTGCTGCTTGCTGGTTGGCTGCTTTCGGGTCAATGACTGTGCTCATCTGCTCTGCCTTTCTCGCGTGAAGAAACCGCGAGGCTCTTTTTCAAATTTATTCGACACGTATGCCGCGTGCGCGCGTCGTAGATTTAGACTGAAGTTCGGATACTGCGGTTGGCTTAATTGAGGCGACAAAACACCGCCAAGAGCGCCTCCAGGGGGGCTTTTGGTCGCTCCCTTTCACCCGCCTCGTCCCAAGCGGAGCGGAATATACTCCTTTATCCCGGCGATGTCAATATATTGTGGCCATCTTTTTTTTCAGTGCAATAGAGTGTGTGAGTTAAGGCTTCACCTCAACATCTTAAAGCCTTTTTTTTCGTGCCATTACCGTCAGCAACGACGTTCTGCCCCAGATGTAAAAGGTCATTCGCAGTTCGTTCAAATCGTGGACGCGAAATGCGATTCTGACGACCAACGACGGCGCTCAATCTTGATGCAACCCCGACAGGTCTCGTAGTTTCCAGTTGAGTTCCGAAGTCTCGCCACAATAGTTACAATCCCATTGCCGGGAGGAACTGTTCCCTCTCTCAAAACTAACCTGAGAACAATGTCCGTGTCTGCCACCTGATATTTAGCTGGAGCTAATATGCCTTTTGGTTTAGAATCTGCGGGCCATAACTCCTCAAAGCTAGTTGGACCAAAAGCTACGATGCGCGCGACGCAATCGTGTACCCGTTAACGCTCATCTTGCTCATCACGTCGAGCCAGTCTGCATCCTGACAAGAGCAGCACGATGATTCACCACTTATAAGACGAACGTCTTGTGTAACCTTCCGTGCAATAGGAAAACTTCCTACCATCGAGTGGAAGATGCCAAGCCCGGTTCAGGACCGGTTGATGAAAGGAGAAAATCATGATCGAAGGAATAGACATCTCTCACTATCAATGGCACAACGGCCAGCCGCCCAACTTTAGTCAGGTCGTTCAGACCAAGAGCTACTGCATTATCAAAGCATCCGACGGAGCGGCTGACCACGATGCGACATTCAAAACGAACTGGGCGCTGGCTAAAGCACAAAAGACCATACTCGGCGCTTACCATTTCTTCAGGGCGCTCCACGACCCTATCGCGCAGGCAAAGAACTTCATCAATCAACTGACGGAACCCTTCGGTGCGGGTCAACTGCCCTACATGTGGGACATCGAGGAAGACCTCGCCAATAGGCATGATCCTAAGAGCGACCGATGGAAGCTCATACAACAGAGCGAACGTATCCAGCGCATCGCCGCCTTCGACGCGGAGGTCAAACGTCAGACAGGCGCTAAGTCAATGATCTACACGCGAGCAAATTTCTTCGACCCGTATTTCGGCAACGGAATCTCCGGCAACTTCAAGGTCTCCGATCTGCCGCTCGTGATCGTTGATTACCGTAAAAAGAAGGCTACCAATCCTGAGATGTCAAAGGCGTGGCTACAGGCTGGGAAGACCTGGACATTCCATCAATATAGCGGCTCAGGCAAATGTCCCGGCATTCAGACTGATTGCGACCTTGATCGTTTCAACGGCAGCCTCGACGAACTGAAGGCGTTCGCTGGCACGGCCTGATCTCAAACCATCTTAAAGCTTGGCGATGCAGTCGAAACCAGATTATGCAGTATGCGTCCAGGCTTGCCGAGTTCTGACGGTAGAGGGCACAATTTCATCGTCTGATATTTTCATTTATCGCTGACGAGCGAAAGGAAGTCGCGCAAGGGATGTTGGAAGACAAAAAAGATTCATATATTGACACTCTCATTCACGGAACAGCCGCAGGCGGAACCGTTCGTTGCATGGCGGCGGTGACGACCAACACGGTCGCCGAAGCTGCGCGCAGACATGATCTGTGGCCGACGGTCGCCGCCGCGCTCGGTCGCACTCTGACGGGAACGTTGTTGCTCGGTGCGAGCTTGAAAGAGCTTGATAGATTGACCGTGCAGATCGTCAGCGATGGACCAATCGGCGGGATTACCGCCGAGGCAAATGCGCGCGGGCAGGTGCGCGGCTACGTGCGCAACCCGGAAGCGCACGCGCCGTATAACGAGAAAGGAAAATTTGATGTGCGCGCCGTTGTCGGCCGGGGCATGTTTTATGTGACGCGCGAGTCGGGCTACGATGTCGGACTTTACCGCGAGCCTTATCGCGGCTCAGTGCCGATTGTTTCCGGCGAGATTGCGGAAGATTTTGCTTACTACTTAACCAAGTCGGAGCAGATTCCTTCGGCGGTCATGCTCGGCGTCCACCTGCAACCTGAGCCGCCTTATGTAGCGGCAGCCGGTGGATTGATGATTCAGATGATGCCCGGCGCGGATGAAAAGACGATCAGCACGATTGAATCAACGGTAAGTGTGATGCCGCAGGCGACCCATTTAATTCGTGAAGGCGCGCACCCAGCGGACCTCTTGCGCTCCGCACTCGGCGAGATAGAGTTTGAGCCGTTGGATGAAAAGCCCGTGAGCTTCGCTTGTCCTTGTTCCTACGAGCGCGCCGTCTCGATGATCTCTTCGATTGACAGGAGCGAGCTTGAATCTATGCTGCGCGAAGACAAAGGCGCGGTGATGACCTGTCACTTCTGCAACGAAGCATACACGCTCACGGAAGCTGATTTGGAAAATATTTTGCAGGGACAGCAAGCGTGAGAATGAAGAAGAGGGAACATTCCCTCTTCTTCATTTCGCCGGTGGTGAATTGGGAAGCAGCAGGTCGAAATTCTCTATCGCGCGGTTATGGCTGTCGAGTGCGCCGAAGGTATCGGATGTCTCTTCGAGCATCTGCCTGGTCATCGCTATGGAATCTGAGAGCTGCTCGAAGTCGAGTGCCGAGACTCTTTCAGGAGTCGGCAGTGTGACGACCTGATCGTTGACGAGGCCGAAGAAGTTTTCGATGGACTGCAACTGTCCTTCAACGAGTTTGACAGAACGCTCAAGGTCATTGAAGGCCGCGACGCGGCGTTTCAAGATTTCAACGTTCGCCTGCTGCACGCGCCTGGCGCGATCATCTGGCGCGTTCTCGACCGAGCGCTCGGCCTGCGTCAGTTGATTCTGAACCGCTTGACGATTAATCGAGCGCAGGTGGCTCTTACGACGGCGATAGATGTCCAGAAGGTCAACGAAGTCTTCCCAACGTTGGTCCAAGCTTTGAATGTTCGTCGGAATCTCTTTCGAGCCAGTGAACTTTCTGTAGTTAGAGTAGATCGTATTCTTCATCCAGCGCAGGTATTCGACCGCCTCGCGCTCGCGCGGGTCAAAACCTTTGATTAAATCTTCGCGCTGGCGTTCACGTAATTTTCGCAACTGGTCTTTGCGCCGCTTGTCAACGAGGCGACGATAGAGTGAGCTTGCAGGCACGGTTACTAAATAGAGTCCTTCCGCGGCTAATGCTGCGCCGAGCGGGATGATTGATCCGGTGTAGGCGGCAGCGACAGCAAAACCCGCCATGCCCCAGAAATTAACAGGCTCTTTGAGAGCTTCCTTCAAGTACTGAAAATTGAGCTTGGAAAAATCTGCCATGATCGTTGATTAATGCTCTTACCAATCGCCCTGATTGACGCGTCATGCACTTCTCTTTTGCAGGAGAGCAAAAAACTTGCGCTCGCTTCACTCTTTGCTTCCAGCTCCTTCTTTGAGAAGCGCGTCACTATTGATTCCCGTCCCCGTCTCGCCCTGCGCCGGGAGCGCGCCGGGTTGCTGTGTTCCGCTTGGCAGAAGCCCCATCTCGCGTTTGTACTCAAGCAGCTTGTCCTGCAACTGCATGTCCATAGCCTCGCGCTCTATCTCCTGCATCTGTGTATCAACGCTCGCTGCACCGAGTTGCATCTTGGCTTCGGCGGCTGCGGCGCGGCGATCAATCCGTTCGCGCATCTCGTTGAAGGTCGAAGCATCATCGCCGAGCTGGAAGGTCTCCATCGTCTGCGCGAGCTGCTCCTGCAACTTCGCCTGCTTCGACTGATTTATCAACTGCATCGCTTCAGCCGAACGTTTCTGCATTTGCAGGACGTAGTTGTCGCGAGCCTTAACCGCCTGCTTCGATGCCAGCGTGGCGTGCTCAAGTTGCTGCGAAGTTTTCTGGAGGTCAACCTGCGCCTGCTGAAGCTGTCCGATGTAAGCTGTGGCGATGTCGTCGCGTCCCATCTTGACGGAGGCTTTGATCTTCGAGTCGAGGTCAACGACCTGCGCTTCAAGGCGCTCCTTGTTTTTCGCCAGAAGTTTTTCAGTCGCCATCACTTGCGCCACAGAATTGTTCAACTCCGGCACGCGGTCGCGCATGTCACGAATCGTCTGCTGAAGGATTCGTTCGGGGTCTTCCGTTTTCTCTACGATGCCGCCAAAGAGCGCGCGCATCGAACGCTTGAATCTGCTCCACAGTCCCATCTCTGCTTAAAACCTCCAGCTAATTTGAGCAACCCAGACAACCTTCAAAGTCTCTGTCCTCTTCGCCTACAAAAAGGCGCGCACCATTGTACGATAGTTCCCCTCAAGTGGTTGCATCTTCCCGAAAGCATCTGCCGAAGAAGTATAGCAGGAGTCCCTGTCAGCCGCCAGAAAAACAGTAAGCAGTGAGCAGTAAGTCTTAGCTCGATGAGCTAAGGATTATCAGTCTGGCATTCTGCTTATTACCTTAACCAACTGCCTACTGCTTACTGCTTACTGCTCACTGCTTACTGAATCTCCCGATGTCTCGCCTGTAATGCATCCCATCCCAATGGAGCTGGCCGACGGCCTGATAGCACTGTTCAAGCGCATTCTCCAATGACGGGGCTGAAGCCGTTACTCCAAGTACGCGACCGCCCGCCGTGAGCCATTCGCCGGATTCGGAGCGCGCTGTGCCCGCATGAAAGATTTGAACATGCTCATCACGTGCGGCAAATTCTAAGCCTTCTATCACATCTCCCGTTTCAGGATGCGCCGGATAGCCGCGCGAAGCCAGAACGACACAGGCCGAAGAATCATTCGACCATTGAACGCGACAATCACCCAAACCACCGCGCGCAACCGCCTCGAACACTTCGACCAGATCGCTTTGCAAGCGGACTAGAATGGCCTGAGCCTCCGGGTCGCCGAAACGCACATTATATTCGAGCACGCGTGGGCCATACGGCGTGAGCATCAAGCCTATGAACAAAACTCCGCGAAATGGAAAACCCTCTTGACGCGCACCTTCAAGCGTCGGCTCGACCACTTCGCTGACGACACGACGAAGGGTCTCTTCATCAAGCACACTACTGTCAGTGATTGCGCCCATGCCGCCCGTGTTCGGCCCCGTGTCGTTTTCCCCGACTCGTTTGTGATCGCGCGCGGCGGGCATGAGCTGATAATCACGCCCGTCGCTGAAGAGCAGCAACGAAGCCTCTGGTCCTGTCAAAGTTTCTTCAATCACAATCCGGCGCGCGGCTTCCGCTTCGACCAGCTTTCCTTCCATCAGATCATTTATCGCGCTCTGAGCCTGCGCGCGCGAGCGCGCGATGATGACGCCTTTGCCCGCTGCGAGTCCATCGGCTTTGATGACGGCAGACGCGTCCTCGCCGCCGAACTCGCCAGTGCTCAAAACTCTTTGCGCCTCCGAAATCGAATCGGCGATGTGGTAACGCGCCGTCGGGATATTATGCCGCGCCATGAAATCTTTGGCGAAAGCCTTGCTCGACTCAAGGCGCGCGGCTTGACGACTTGCCCCTGCGATTGCCAGACCTCGCTCAATGAATTCATCCGCCATCCCTGCGGCCAATGGCGCTTCACTTCCGACGACCGTTAAATCAATCCTCTTCTCTGCCGCAAATGCGGCCATCATTGCAACGTCAGTCGCCTTGATGTTGACGCATTCGGCAATCTGCTGGATGCCAGCATTGCCTGGCGCGCAATAGAGCTTCAATTCGCGACCAGCATTCTTCTTCAAAGCCCAAGAGAGCGCGTGCTCACGACCTCCCGAGCCAACGACGAGGATGTTCATGTCCTTATTTTCTCTGGATGGTTTTTCTAATCTGGATTAAAAGGAACTCGTGATGCTGTCACGCACTCCTTTGTCCTGTCAAGATTCGCGCAAAAAATCGAGTCGCCCAGACTGCAACATAATCCTTGACACAGTTTCGTGATAGTTATACCTTTTCATTTGTCGCGGCTACCGCTTGCATTTCCCCGGCTGAAAAGCAACCGCCCGGAACATAGGTCAGAAAGCGCTGGTAGCATTCGCGCTGACACTTGAACAAGACCGCCGGAAAAATTTGTCATCTTAATTCAACACGCGCGACTAACTCGCTAGTCTGCCTTAACAAGTTGATCGCTCGGCTAATGCTCGCCTCACCATATCGCATATCCGGGAGACGCACATCGGGAGAGGTTTAGGTCATGTCACAGATTCAAGCTACCGATAGAGAAAACGGTAAGTGGAGTCACGCAGAAACGGAGTTCGATGATCGTTCGATCAAGTGCGTTGACTGCGGGGAAGATTTTCTCTGGACGGCTGGCGAGCAGGTCTTCTTTCACGACAAGGGGCTGAAGAACGAGCCTAAGCGTTGCAAGCCCTGCAAGTCGGCTAAGAACGAACGGCTCGCAGCCATTGCGGCGGCGCAAGCCTCAGGAGTTCGCCAGCGAATCGAAGTCTCAGTTCAGTGTGCACACTGCGGGCAGCAGACGACCGTTCCCTTCTATCCGTCGCAAGGTCGCCCGGTTTATTGCCGCTCATGCTTTCTCGCGGGACGGACGACCGAAAGCGCAACAGCGTAAATACAGTGACAAGTTAAGAGTGACGAGTGACGAGCAAAAGCGGATTTGCTCGTCACTCGTCACTCTTAACTTGTCACTGCTTTATCGTTGCAAATGGTACGGCACGCTCGTGACCACAATCCCTTTTTTGAAGAGCAGCGCACCTTTGAGCATCAGAGAGCTTTGATTGTGCAATAGCTGCTGCCACCAACGCGCCGGAACAAATTCCGGCAAGACGCTTGTCACCATATCGTCGTGCGCGATTCTCTCCACACGATCAATGTATCGCAACAACGGTCGCGTTAAAGAACGATAAGGCGAAGGTAGGACCACGAGTTTTACGCCCGAACCCCACTGCTCCCATTTTTCCCTCAGCTTCTTGGTCGCCTCTTCGTTAATATCCACGTAAACCGCAGTCACATGCTCGGGCGCAATTGATTTGGCATATTCGAGCGCATAAATCACACCACGATGAACGCCGGAAATCGGTACGAAGACCTCGTGCTTGAAAGTCCGCAGCTTATCCAGTCCTTCGGTCGAGAGTTGCCTGGCAACCTCAGAGTAATGTTTGTGAATCGCCCTGAACAGAAGAACCAATAGCGGAATGAGCACTATGACTGCCCATGCGCCGCGCGAAAATCTGGTCACGGCGACAACGATCAGGACGACGAAGGTAATCACCGCGCCCAGACCGTTGATGATGATTGAGGCAAGCCAGTTGCCGCCCTTATCGCGCTCAAGAGCTTGCAGTCTCTCCCTTTCGTGGCTGGCCGCGCCCGTGAAAGCAGACTCCGTTCTGTGTATCTCTTCTTCCTCTCTGATCTTTTTCTCAGCCTCTTCCGCTTTTCTCTCGCGCAGCCAGTGAACGACCATTCCGGCCTGTGACAAGGTAAAGGAGATGAAGACGCCGAGCGCATACAGCGGCAGAAGTTTCTGCTCTTCACCGCCAAAGATGATGATTAAGATCGAAGCGAAAATCGAGAGGATGACGATGCCATTTGAGAAGACGAGACGGTCGCCGCGATTCGCAAATTGTCGCGGCAGGAAACGATCCGCCGCGAGCAAACTTGCGAGACGCGGGAAATCTGCAAACGCTGTGTTCGCGGCCAGGACCAGGATTAAAGCCGTCGCTGCTTGAAAGACGTAATACATAATCCCTATGCCGAAGGTGTGGCGCGCCATCGCTGAGACAAGCGTCTGTTCCGGCAACGGATGCGCGTTCAGCTTATAGGCAAGAAACCCTGACCCCAGGATGAGTGTGGCCATGATTAATGCCATCCAGGTCAAAGTGGCGGCGGCATTCTTCGACTCAGGTTTCTTGAAAGCCGGGATGCCGTTCGAGATTGCTTCCACACCTGTCAGCGCAGTGCATCCGGCGGCGAAGGCGCGCAGGAGCAGCCAGATTAATCCGGCTCTCGTCAACGCATCATGCGCTATGTTTCCAACAGAGTCGTCATAGTGCAGTTGCGCTGGAGTCTCCATCGTCGCGCCAGTCGTGTAGTAACGAAAGAATCCGAAACCTATCAAGGCGAGCATCGAGATGATAAAGAGATATGTTGGCCCAGCAAATATTGCTCCAGACTCGCGCACGCCGCGCAAATTGATGACGGCGATCAAGGCAACGAAGAGCAGGCAAATCGAAATGCGATGTTCAGCAAGAAACGCCAGTGAAGTTCCCTGCACGGCTGAAGTGATGGCTGCCACTCCAGCCGAGACGGAGACCGCTACCGTCAAAATGTAGTCAACGAGCAAGGATGATCCCGCAATCAAACCCGGCTGCGTCCCCAGATTATCTTTAGCAACGATGTATGCTCCGCCGCCCGACGGGTAAGCATGAATTGTCTGCCTGTAGGAGAGCGCCAGAATCGCTAGCAGAACTGTAATGCCAACGACAATCGGCACGAGGTAGCCGATGGTGACTGAGCCTGCGGCCAGGAGGACCAGCAAGATAGCTTCCGTCGAATAAGCAACTGACGATAACGCATCAGAAGAAAAGACTGCGAGCGCAGTCTTTTTCGAGAGCCTTTCATGTGCGGCCTGTTCGGTTCTGAGAGCGCGTCCGACGAACATCCGTTTGAGTGATGCTGACACTTTTCCTCCCGTTGAGACCGGCACACATTTTCTTGCTCAAAAATGAAAAGGGCGCGGGAAGCACAAAGCTCCCGCGCCCTTCTATGATGAATGCGCCGGTCCTGTTCTTCCTCTAAAGCCTACGAGGTTAGCTGACGGGCTAGGATAAGGAAGTATCCAACGTGAAGATGTCCGACCTCTTCACGATGCGCCCCGTGCTTCGCTTGTTCTGCGAAGCGTTGGTTCCCCCGTGCTGCCCTGCCACTCACCAACTATGGATTTGTTCAGGGCAACTTCGGCATTTGTATTTTCAACGGGCAGATGCTACGCCCGCGCTCTATTCATGTCAATATCGGAAACAAAAATTTCTTCTCAGCCAACGTGAACTCTAGGTCGCTGCTCAGGATTGTCTTCGGCCTGCCGCAGCACCTCATGCGTGACGGGAGCCGTGTCGCCTTCACCGAAAGCTATGTACTTGAGTAAATATGCGAGTGGGTTTCCCTCGCTCCAACCGAAATAGATGTGCGGGAGCTTCCCCGTCTCGTCGCGCAGGTGAAGCAGGAAAGCCGCGATGGCGTTCGGCACTGCGGGGCTTTCGGTTCTCAAGACTCGATAGCCATCAATATGCTCGCCTCTGATCTGCAAAACGCCAGCGAACTCAGAAGCGTCGCCCGGATTGACCTCGAAGAAGATGATCGGCTCGCCCGGCGGAATATGATTATCCTCGCGCTTCTCTTTCTCCTTCGTGAGATATTCGTCACCGTCGCCGCAATCACAACGGTTAGCGATGATTCTGACCGTTCCTTTACTCACCTCGCTGATAATTTTCTCCGCCTCATCATCGAGCACCACGCGCTCAACGCGAAGCTCTGTCGAGCGCCAGACACGGGAGACGAGCGAAGTTAGAATAATCGCTCCGATGAAGAATGAAGCTATCTTGATCCCTTCGGGTCGCTCGATGACGTTGACGACCGTTGTGTAACCGAAGACCAGAGCGATGACCAGATACGCCCACCACTTACCCCGTCTACGAAATGAAGAGATGGTGACGGCGACGGCTGCGGAACTCATCAAGACCAGCACGCCTGTAGCGTATGCGCCGCCCTGCGCTTCGACATTAGCTTTGAAAATTACCGTGACCGCGAAAGCGATGGCCGTGAAAACGATAACTAAAGGTCTCGTCGCTCTGGCCCAATCAGGAGCCATGCCGTAACGTGGCAGGTAGCGCGGAACAATATTGAGAAGCCCTGCCATCGCGGACGCGCCCGCGAACCAGAGAATCAGAATCGTGCTCAAGTCGTAAACAGAGCCGAACCATTCGCCTAAGAAAGAGTGTGCGAGATAAGCCAGAGCGCGCCCGCTCGCTTCACCGCCCGCTTGAAACTGCTCCGGCTTGATGAGCATCGTCGTCACCAGGCTGCTCGCAATCAACAGCACGCTCATAATCAGCGCAGCCGTGCGCAGCAGTTTGCGCGTGTTATGTATTCTTCCTTCCAGAAGCGCCTGAGCCGTCGGCTGTGGTTTTCGCCCCGTCCGTGTCGAATGAATAGAATCCCAATCCTTGTCGCTCAACTCCTTGTTACCGCGTACGAGCGGCATCACGGCCACGCCAGTCTCGAAGCCGGACAAGCCGAGCGCGAGTTTCGGAAACAGCAGTAGCGCAATGCCAATCATCATCAATGGGTTGCCATTGATCTTCGGATCAGTCAGAAGCGAGAACTTCCAATTTGCGAGATGTCCCGACTCGGTCGCAAGGTGATAGAGGCCCGTGCCAATGACCACAGCATTGAGCAGCAAGTAAACTCCGACGAGAATCACTGCGAGTCCTATCGCCTCCTTAAAGCCTTTCAGAAAGATCGCGCCGAGAGTGGCTATCAAGGCAAGCGTGACGGTGATCGGATGGTCAAAAAATTGCAGATGCTGAGCTACGAATGGATTCTCGATGACGTGCGCTGTGGCGTCCGCTGCCGAGAGCGTGATGGTGATGATAAAATCTGTGGCGACGAATCCCAGCAGGATGAGGACGAACAATTTGCCCTTCCAGCGCGAGAGCAAATTTTCGAGCATGGCGATAGAGCCTTCACCATGCGGGCTTTCTTCGGCGACGCGACTATAAATCGGAAGCGCGCCGAAGATTGTCAGCATAATCAGGACAAGTGTGGCAATTGGCGAGAGCGCGCCTGCCGCAAGAAAGGCTATGCCAGGTTGATAGCCGAGCGTTGAAAAATAGTCAACGCCCGTCAGACACATCACCTGCCACCAGGAGTGTTGCTGATGATGTCCCTCTTGCTCGTGTGCCCCTTCTGCTTCCTTAACGCCTTTGAATAACCAGCGTTGAAGTCCATTCCTTGGTCTTTTCTTCACTGTCGCCATAGTGACCCGCTCGAAATTTGTTATGCGAGGCGCGAGGATGCGCCGACCCTCACAATTGGCCGCCAACAATTCAGCCGCGCGCGACTGCGCCCCGACTTCACTTGGGGGAAGATTTGAGCTTAACCAAATTTGTAGCGTTGAAGAACGGGCACACTATAACACGATGTGCTTTGAAGGTAGTACATAGAAATTTTAGGAGTGAATTTGAATTGAAGGCCGCTAAAAAATAAGCGGGCGGGAGTCTCCCACAACTCCCGCCCTATGGGTCCGCGTGTCCTCACCCCACGCGACCACTACGCCCACCGGGGAGGCGAGCGCAGGGGAATTATGCACAACTCCGCCCAAAGTTTCAACTAGAATTACAAAGGGCTAGGATTTGGCCAAAAGTTCGGCGATTCGGGAGAGTCTCGCGCCTCGCTCGGCCTGTGTTAAACTCCATTTGATGGCTCGTGGACGTGTTCTCATTGTTGATGATGAAAGGGCGGCAGGCGAAGGCTTGCGCGACCTGCTCGCGGCTGAAGGTTACGAAACGGTCGCCGAAGCCGATGGGCTGGCCGGACTCAAGCGGGTCGAAGAATTCTTACCGTCCGTTGTCATCACAGACGTGCTGATGCCCCGCATGGACGGCTTCGGACTCTTGCGCGAGATTCGCTCTCGCTATCCTGAGACGGCGGTCATCCTCCTCACAGGTCAAGGCTCGGTTGAGATGGCCTTGCGCGCCATTCAGGAAGAGGGCGCGTACCATTACTTCGAGAAGCCGATTGACATGAAGAAGCTGCGCATCGTCGTCGAGCGCGCAGTTGAATACGCTGAGGCGCGGCGCGAGAATGAATCGCTGCGTCGCCAACTCAGAGATCGTGGCGCGTTCGGCGAACTCGTCGGCAAGTCCGATTCGATGCGCCAGATTTATCATCTGCTCGAACAGGTCGCGCCTTCCTCTGCCTCAGTTTTAATCACAGGTGAATCGGGCACGGGCAAAGAGTTGGTCGCCCGCACAATCCATAATCTCAGCCCGCGTAACAAATCGCAGTTCGTCGCCATCAACTGCTCTGCGATTCCAGAGACATTGATGGAGAGCGAACTCTTCGGTCATGAGAAGGGCGCGTTTACGGGCGCAGCCTCAAGGCGACAGGGTTGCTTCGAGCTTGCCAATGGCGGAACTTTGTTGCTTGATGAGATAGCTGAGATGCCGACGCTGCTTCAAGCGAAGCTTCTGCGTGTCCTCGAAGAACGCAGCATGCGCAGGCTCGGCAGCACGCAGGAGATTCCTGTTGACGTGCGACTTCTCGCCGCCACCAATAAGAATCCAGAGGAAGCAGTCGTCAACGGCATCCTTCGAGAAGACCTTTTTTATCGTCTCAACGTCATCACGATTGAGCTGCCGCCATTGCGCGAGCGCAAAGCTGATCTGCCGCTTCTCGCGCAGCATCTCGTCGCACAGCTTTCAGAAAAGCATAATCGCCCGGCTCGTTTTCTTTCGCAGCCTGCACTTCAAGTTCTCCAATCTCATTCGTGGCCTGGCAACGTCCGTGAGTTGAGAAACGCAATCGAGCGCGCGGTCATCATCTGTTCCGGCGAAGAGATAGAGCGTCATCATCTCGCGCCGTATCCTGTGGACCAGCGTGCTCGCGTCCGCAGCGAAGACACATTATCTCTTCCCGTCGGCACGCCCATCGAAGAGGTCGAGCGGCAGATGATTATGCGCACTCTGCAAAAGACAGATAACAATAAGACGCGCGCAGCAGAGCTTTTAGGCATCAGCCTGAAAACTCTTCACAACAAGCTTCGGCTCTACCGCGAGCGCGGACAGATGCCCGACACACATCCTTCATTCTCCCCCGAGCCTGAGCTTCAACGTCGGACGGGAGAGCAGGTATGAAGGGCGGCAGCGCACTCCTACGTCGTCAAATCACGCTCATCACAGTTCTGGTTGCGACAGTCGCGTTCGTCCTCATCGCTGCAAACCTCTCTCAAATCTCGCACTCGCTCGTTTTAGCCTTACGCGATCAGGCCGAGAGAGTCTCGTTGCAGGCCGCGACCGAGGCCGAAGGCGCAGTCGTCTCTGCGCCGAACATTCCGCCGCAGCAAGCCATACGCGAATCGCAAACGGCGCGCTCGTTCAGTGAAGCAGTCGTCAGGCGCGGCGCTCCGATCACCTCGCTCATCATCGAAGATCAATCGGGCGCACCTTTGATCGAAGTGCCACAGAACGCTTCAGCCAATCATCTTCCTCCGCTTGAGAATCTTGCTAACTCATCAGTCTTCTCGCGCCTCAGGCAGATTCTTTCGGGCGAGACGATGCAGTTCGAGTATTCGCGCACGCTCGTCTATCACAATCAGGAGTTTGCGCGCGTGCGGCTCACTGTTTCAATCGCTGCGATACGAAAAGATGTCTGGCAGAGCTTGCTCACAAACCTCCTGCTCGCGCTCGCCGCAATCGCCGCCGCAACGTTTATCGCCATCAGTTCCGCGCGCCTGATTACAGCCCCTCTGCGCGCCATCACTTCATCCATCGCGCATCTGGAAGAGGCTCGTGACGGGACACAGGCCATAGCGACAGATGGAAAGATCAAGAACACTGATATTGAAGCTGTTGCCGATAGAATCCAACAGTTGAGCCGACAGATTGCGGGCGACCGCTCGCAGTTGCGCGAAGCGCGCGGTGGCCTTCAGCAGATTCTTCAGAACTTGCAGGAACGCCTGCTGCTCGTCAGCGCGGACGAGCGCGTGATGCTGGCAAGTCCCGGCGTTGATTCCCTGCTCGGCTCTGCCCAGTCTATGGAAGGTCGCAATCTGGCCGAGATTGTCGGCGCGGATCATCCCCTCGTGGCTTTGATTAAGGACGCGCTCTCCTTGAGCGAGACTTCATCGCGCGTGACGCTTCCGGCGATCAACGGAAACTCCGCGCGCCCAGTTGTCGCTTCGGTCCAGCCCATCAAGGATCGCGGGGAAACCGTCGGCGCGCTCGTCTCGCTTCACGATAAGGAGAGCGTCGCCAAACTCGAATCGCAATTGGACTATTCGGCTCGTCTGGTGGATTTCGCCCGCATCACTTCCGGCATCGCGCACGAAGTCAAAAATCCTCTGAACGCGATGGTCATCCATCTTGAACTCTTGCGCTCCAAATTGCAGAGGCTTTCGCCTGCGGCGGACGACGCGCGCCCGCAGCTAGATATTTTAACTTCAGAGATTCAACGCCTTGACAGGGTCGTCCAAACCTTTCTGGATTTCACGCGTCCGCCGCGCATCAGTTTGCGCCCGCTCGACGTGAATCAAATCCTGGAGGAAACAATCGCCCTCGCCGCGCCCGAAGCTGAATTGGGAGGCTTGGCCGTCTGGCGTTCCTTCGCTCCCAACTTGCCGAAAGTCGCAGGTGACGCAGACCTTCTCAAGCAGGCTTTTCTCAATATCGTCATCAACGGCTTTCAAGCGATGGAGCAGGGCGGGCGCTTGACTGTCTCGACCGCGTTGGACGGTGAAGATGGCGTGCTCGTCTCAATCAAAGATCACGGGACCGGCATCGAACCATCAGCCCGTGAGCGAATTTTCCATCTCTATTACACGACTAAGCCTGACGGTAACGGCATCGGTCTGGCCCAGGCTTTCCGCGCGGTCCAACTCCACAACGGCCAGATCACATTTGAGAGTCAGCCGGGAGAAGGAACGACGTTTAAGATTCTCTTAAAAGCAGTGACGAGTGACAAGTGACGAGTGACGAGTAAAGATGGGGTGTCAACTCGTCACTCGTCACTTGTCACTCGTCACTTATAAATGTTATTCATCGCCTCACATGTCCGTCATTCTCTTTTTCATTGATGGTCTGGGTATCGGCAAGCGTGGGCCACAGAATCCGCTCGATGGATTGACTGAAGCCGCGCCGCTCGCCGTCTTTCAGGATGAACAGCCGGAGATAGTTTTCGACGGCAAGTTGGCGAGAACAGACGCGTGTTTGGGAGTTGAAGGCAGGCCGCAGAGCGCGTCGGGTCAGACGACGATTCTCACGGGCGTCAACGCTCCTGCCCTGCTCGGCTATCACAAGCAGGGCTTTCTCAACGAAGCCCTGCGCGAGATCATCACAGAGCATTCGATCTTTCTTCAACTCAAGCGTGCGGGCATCGCACCTAACACTTTCGCCAACGCTTACACGCCGCTGTTTTTCGAGACGCGCCCACGCTGGGTCTCGGCAACGACCGTTGCAGTCGAAGCAGCCGAGATGAAGTTTCGCAACCTTGATGATTTGCAAGCAGGTCTCGCAGTCTTTCAAGACTATACCAACGAAATGCTCATCGAGCGCGGCCTTCCTGTCTCAAGGCGCACGCCTGAAGAGGCCGCAGAAATTCTTGCAAGGATCGCGCACGAGCACGAATTCACGCTCTACGAATATTTCATCACGGACAAGACAGGGCACGCGCAGGATTTTGAAGCAGCGCGAACGGTCCTCGTGGGTCTTGCACGTTTCGTTCGCCATCTTCTTTCGCTCATTGATCTGAAACGCACGACGCTCATACTCACGAGCGATCACGGCAATATTGAAGACTTGTCCTTGCGCAATCACACGCTCAATCAAGTTCCTACGCTCATCTGGGGCGAGCATAGAGAATATGCTCTGCCTCGGATACGCAATCTGGCGGACATCACGCCCGTCATAGTTGACTTGTTGACCTTGAAAGCGAAGCCAAAGAGATGAACGATTCAGCCCATCCCTCTTCGATTGAACCCGACCAAAAAATATTTGAGGAAAAGCGTTCAATTGCGAGAGGCGAGATCAATGATAAGCATGAAATCTTCGGCTGGGTCATGTACGACTGGGCGAACTCTGCCTTCAGCACGACTGTCGCCACAACTTTACTTGGGCCATATTTGACTGCGCTCGCTCAGAACAATGTTGGCGAGAATGGGACAATCTTCAGCTTTGGACCACTGGGAAGCGTCACGGCTAAATCATTCTTCCCTTTTTGCGTAGCGATCTCCGTCTTCTTACAAACGTTCCTTCTTCCTGTGCTTGGAGCGATTGCAGACTATTCGCACTTAAAGAAACGTATGATGGCAATCTTCTGCTACGTTTCGGTGATGGCGACGTGCCTGCTCTTTTTCGTCACCGGCAGTCTTTACACCTTGGGCGGCGTTCTCTTCATCATTGCCAATCTCTGCTTCGGCGCATCCATAGTCTTTTACAACGCCTTCCTTCCAGAAATCACAACTGAAGATTTGCGCGATAAAATTTCGAGTCGCGGTTTTGCGCTCGGCTACCTGGGCGGCGGTCTGTTGTTAGCGTTGAATCTCGCGCTGGTTGTTTGGGCACAGAGCAAAGGCGATTCTAATCTCGTCAATCTGGCCGTTCGCGCTTCACTTCTCTCGGCGGGCTTGTGGTGGGGAGGCTTTGCCGTCCTGACTTTCAAGCGGCTCAAGGCGCGCGGCGCTGGAAGACGACTCCCGACGGGCAAATCCTATTTGAGCATTGGCCTTACGGAAACGTTTTCGACTTTCCGCGAGCTAGGAAGACTCAAGCACACGCTTCATTACCTGCTCGGTTATCTGCTCTTCAATGACGGCATCCAAACTGTCATAGTTATGTCCGGGGTCTTTCTTGAGCAGGAGCTTTTCATCTCGCGCGGGCTTGAGCCGAACCGCTCTTTCCTGCTCGGACTGATTCTGATGGTTCAGTTCGCTGCCTTCGGCGGCGCGCTCCTTTTTGAGCGCATCGCCAAAGCTCTGGGCACGAAGAACGCAATTCTCCTCTCGCTCGTGCTCTGGTCCGGGATTGTGATTTATGCCTATGCATTTCTGGCGACTGTTGCGCAGGCTTGGGTGATGGGCGCGGCGATTGCGATTGTGCTCGGTGGCTCACAGGCACTCTCGCGCTCTCTCTTCTCGCGCATGATTCCGGTGGGGCACGAAGCATCCTTCTTCGGCATCTACGAAATATCCGAACGCGGCACTTCATGGATCGGTCCACTTGTCTTCGGCATCATCGTCGGCGCGACAAACTCTTACCGTCAGGCCATTCTCTCTCTGATAATCTTCTTCATCGGCGGCATGGTGATACTGTTCTTTACGAACACAGAGAAGGCCATTCACGAATCTGGGAATGTCTTGCCGGAAGAGATTGAAAAGCAGTTGGCGAAAAGAAGTGGGCAGTAGGCGGTCTTCTTTAACAATCAGCCCGCAGCTTTGCGCTTGCTTCCTGTGGCCGCATTTTCAAGACAAGTGTGAGAGCAGTAGGCAGTGTTTGAAGAACGCAGCCGGATAGCGCGCGATGAAGGAATCCAGGTCGAGCAGCTCCCGCAGCGCACGAGCTTGTCGCCCGCGCCGCCCGTTCGCGTTGAAGATGAAGGTTCGTTATGGACCACTCGTCGCGCTTCGCGCACGGCACCGAACATCTGTCTCGTCATCCGTATGAATGGACGCAGGCGTATGTAGATTATTAGAGCGAAGATTGCGAGGATGCTGAGAATGAATAGAAGTTTCAAACGCGCTCCTGTGACTGGGTTATTGATCCATTTATCTTTAGCAAAATCCTCAGCAGAGTGTAACAAATCGAAAAATAAAAGGCGACGTGCGCCGCATCAACTATAAGGATACGACGCACGCGCTGTTGCTTTGAAACGGATGGCGGCTCTGTTAATCGTCGCCCGAAGATTGGTCAGTCGGCAGGTAAGGCACATCGCCATCACGACGGCGCGGCAAGGGGTCTGTCTGCCGACGACGCGGGCCGGAATTGTCGCCGCGCCGATCAATGAAGCCGGGCGGCAGACGCCGACCCTTAATGGCTTCTTCTAAAATTCTTGTTATCTCCTGCGAGAGCGTTCTGTGCTCCGCCTTGGCACGCTGCTGTAAAGCCTCTTTGAGTTGATTGGGCACATACGCGCCTATGAAAACCCCTTTGCGGTTTGCCATCTCTCAAGCTGCCTTTCAATTGAAGTTGGGGTTGAAGACTTAGCTTTCGCCTCTTTTGAGTTTAGCGTCTTGCAATTTGAGAGCAGGTCTGTAAGCCGAATTCTGTTCTTCACCAATAACGGCGAAGCGGCGATCATTCATCTAGCCCAACCGTCGCCGGTTGGATCGAGCGACCTACCCGGAGGTCGTTGCGCGCAAAATAATTTGCGCGCATCGGGCGGGCAGCCCTTGTTGACGCCTCCCTATTTGGTCTTGCACTGCGAGGAGTTTGCCTAGCCGCCGTGTGTTACCACCGGCGCTGGTGCGCTCTTACCGACACCGTTTCACCCATCACCCACAATTAAGCGGGCTGGTCTCTTCTCTGTTGCACTTGTCGTCATCAGGCTGGAGTTTAGCAGCAACTTAATGCTGTCCGCCCAAGCCCGATGCCCAGCCGTTAACTGGCTCGCTGCCCTGTAGTGTTCGGACTTTCCTCTCCCGCAAAATCCCTTTCGGAACTGCTGCGGCAGCGACCGCCCGACCTGCTCTCTTGCAAGGCTCAGGGATTATAGCAAACCATTGTTCAACAGTGCCAGCACAAAAATTTAACCTTGGATGAACGCGGATGAACAAGAGCAAGGATGAAAGAGAAGAGGTCAGAGGCTAGAGAAAAGCAGTGACTAACTTCTAACCTCTAACCTCTGACCTCTTCTCTTTCATCATTCATCCTTGCTTTTCTCAGCCGAAATATTTGATACCGACGCGGAGGCTGTTAATCGTAGCGGGCGGAAGCGAGAGCGCGAGCATCATGGACATCAGCGCGTGCGAGAGCGCGAGAGCAAAGAGATTCGGAGCGCGTTGATAGACATAAGCCCAGATGATGCCCCCGATGAAAGTAAAGACTGTCAGCCAGGGGTTCGGCAGATGTAGAAGCGCGAAGATTGCTGCGACAAGAAGCACGCTCCGCCACCCTTGCCCGTACAGCTCTTGCGCCCGGCGATTGATGAAGCCTTGCAGGACGTACTGTTGCGCCAATCCCCAGAGCGGCAGCGTCAAAGACCATTGGATAACCTGTGCGCGATCAAACCGTAAGCCTTTCATCAAGAGACCAAGACCGACAAACAGCATGGCGATGATAATCGTCGGTAGAACGAGAAGTCTGATAGTGCGAAAAAAATTATCAACGCGCCAGCCAATCGCATGCGCCGACTCCCCTCGCGCATGATGCGAAAGCAACATCAGACCCAGAGCGAGGGCAATCAGGAATGCAAAAACGAGCTTGCTGTTGGCGGCAAACGGCAAGACCACCCACTCGGCGATGAGGAACGTCACCGTTACGGAAGCGATTTCCCATGTCGTGAGCAATCTATCATTCAAGACGCTCGTCTTTTTATCTGTTTCCTGAAGTGTGTCTGCTGATTCCATCTCTTATCAATTGCCACTAGCTTTAGCTAGTTCTCTGTCACAGAAGAGTTGATGGCTGATCTTTGAAACTTGTAAAGTCTGGTCAACCGCCACCAGAGGAGTGTGACCAGAGATGAAAAAGTACATTGT
>Ga0182001_10000094_pt1 | contig 21079 bp, 12 predicted proteins | sample BulsoiFelSFmetaG_FD_120485 | JGI IMG/M metagenome (GOLD analysis project Ga0182001, IMG submission 120485) | Bulk soil microbial communities from Mexico - San Felipe (SF) metaG | ecosystem: Environmental > Terrestrial > Soil > Agricultural land | place: Mexico: San Luis Potosi | collected... | reverse complement strand
TCAAAGGCGATGATCTTTACCTGTCCAGTCTTGTTCGCTTCTTTCACGGCGTTGACGATGGCCGGACCGTTGTAGCTCCAGAGGCCGACGAGCGCGGCAATGTCCGGGTAACGCACGAGCGTGTCAGCCACGTTCGCCTTGGCGCGGACGCGCTCCGTGTCGTCCGTTCTGACATCGAGAATCTCGATGTTCGAGCCTTGCAAAGTTTCTTTGATTCCCTGCAAGCGTTCCTGCGCGTTGCGAGCATCGAGCTTGCCGACAAAGAGCATGATTTTGCCGCCCTGCGGCAGGGCCTCTTTAATCAAGCCTCCGGCCTGGCGACCGGCGGCGACGTTATCCGTGCCGATGTAGAAGGCGCGGTCGCTCTTGGGCGCATCCGAATCCTGTGTGACGACCAGAGTCTTCTTCGCCGTGTCGTTAATAAACTGCGTTTGGTTATCTGGATCATTCGGGCTGATAGCGATGCCGTCAATGCCTTTCGCCATCAGGTCGTCAATGATGCGCCGCTGCTCGTCGGCACTGCCGTTGCTCGGAATCTTAAATTCGACTGTCACGTCATCAAACTCCGCGTCTGCTTTCTCTGTTCCCTTGCGCGCGTAGGTCCAGAAGTCAGAAGCGTTGTTCGTGACGAAAGCAAATCTTTTCGTAGAGCCGCCGCCTGCGCCACTGCCGCCGCCACCGCGCGTACACGCCATCATCAACAGCAGGCACGCGCAGACAAACGCGTTGCGAAATAAATTTTTCATCTCATCTCCTTCTACTAAATTTTAGTGCGTTGCAATCTTAAATATCCGAAGGCCGCGCTGCCGGGCGACGAGCCGCTGAAGACGTAAGGCTCGCGCCCCGTGCGCTCCTGATAAAGACGAGCGACTTCGTCAATCACAGGTCCAGCGTCACGCCGCCCGAGCACGGCGACCGTCCCGCCGCTTCCGCCCCCCGTTATCTTCGCGCCATAGAGTCCACGATCCGTGCCTTCATTCCTGACGAGTTCGACGAGCGAGTCCGTTCCGGTAGAGCCAAGGCCGCAAGTCGAATAGCTCGCGTGCGATTGATACATCAATTCACCCAACAGAGAGCGCCGCATCTCGCTCTGCTCTTTCAACTCGGCGCGCAGATTTTCTGCGAATGTGCGGACGCGGAAATTCTCATAGACGGCATGAGCCGCCGCGACGCGCACGCTGTAAGAGCGCGCCCGTTCAATGCGCGTCACCGCGTCGGTCATTCCCCAATAGCGCGCGATGAATTCATCGCCGGAGATTTTCTCAGGCAAGCGCGCCGCGAATCGCTCTTCAAACTCCGTCGGCGAGACGTTCGAGAGAAACCCACGCCAGCGCTCATCGCTAATCGAAACCGTCTCACCTGTTTGTTTGATAGGCAAGCCCGCGAGGTCTGCGATGATGCGATAGCCCATGAACGCGCCCACCCGCACAGAGCCGTAATCACCCGCGCCGACTGAATGGCGCACGCCTGAATCCAATCCCCAAAACCTCAGCTCGCCAGGTATTGGAATCGTTCCTAACAACTCCGCGGGCTGGCAGAGAAGCGCGAGCAGTTGATTCTCTTCGCCACACGCGCTCGTCATCTGGTCCATGACGCCGCAAGGAGCGCCGACCACCAGATTCTCAACGCGCTGGCAGAGCAGTGCCAATTCGCGCGCCTCTATCTCAATCTCAAAGGCTGCGGCGACCGCGCTCATCGTCGCAACTTCGAGCGCGGCGCTTGAGCTAACGCCTTTGCCTAAGGGCACGCGCGACGAGACGAGAATGCGTGCGCCTTCAGAAAAGCGCACGTTGCGCTCGCGCATCAAGGCTAAAAGGATGCCCGCCACATAAGCAGCCCAATGCCGCTTCGCATCTGCTGCAAAATATTTGCGCGCCTCCGCGTACTCGATTACTTCATTATCATCACGCTCAAAGACAGCGAGCGGCATCTCGAAATAGTTATCGCGGGCGGTCTCGTCCGTGAGAGTCAGGATGCGAAGAGCGCGCTCTTCATCTTTTTGCAGAGCGACGAAAGTTGCTTCGGCAATTGGTAGTTCGAGGACGAGCGAGCCTGAATAATCGGCGATGCCGCCCATCACGTCCAGCCTGCCGGGAGCGCGCGCAACGATGATTTCTCTGTCCGAGTCAAAGAGCGTTCGCGCCTGCGGCGCGGGGTTGTCGCCGAGCGCATTCAAGGTCTCAATGAATGCCTCAACATCCGGCGTCTGATGAACACTGCCGCGAACGATCTCGAAATTAGTCTGCGGCATTCTTGCCCGCATCCCCTTCGTCTATCCAAAAATTTTTACTCAGCAATGAGACCGCGCCTTCGCAAAGCCTCGCGGAGCAGAGGCTCAATCTCGCGGCGAATCTGCGCGTTGGCGTAGCCGACCCACGTCACATCAGGCTCGACGCTGAGCAATGCTTTGAGCAGCTCTCCCCGCTCGTCCGTCACCTGAACGCCAGCTTCGCGCGCGATCAGCTCCGTGCAGACATCATAGGGATGGCAACAGATGCCAAGAGCGAGGCCGCGCTTCTTAAGCAAAGTTTCAATCAAAGGGCGCAGGTCGGCGATGAAGCGGTCGTGCCCCATCATCAACTCGTAAAGCTGGCCTGCGGATGAAAGATACTGATCCTCGAAGCAGTGGGCTTTGCCCTCTTCGACTGGCCCAAGCGCGCCCTGCACAATCTCTTCATCAATCGCCGCCAACTCATCGCGCGCGCCGGGAAAGAAACGCGCGATCATGGCGAAGCCATGCCGGATGGTCGCGGAGCGCGATGGGCGCAAGTGCAGCGGACGACGCACACCCGTCAGACGATTATAGCGTTCAGCATGCGCGCCCTCGCCGCGCATGGCCCAGAGCGAATCGCTAAGGTGCTGCTTGACGAGCGGAATCTCAGTCTGCACAGCCAGCACAATGTCCTGCAAGTTGGTCTCGTCGCCGCGATTCCTCGCCACTCCGGTCAAGACCCAGGCGCTGCGCTTCTGGTACATCAGCCCGCGCGTGCCGTCAATCGGATCAACGATAATGCGCCAGACGGCGTCCGCTTCAAGTGCCCCTCGCGGCAACATCACGCGCCCGCCTTCGATTCCTTCCGCGATGAGCAGAAAGGGCGCGCTCGCGGCAATCTCGCTTTCAAACAATCCGATGAGCAACTCTTCGCTGACGCGATCAACCGCATAGATTGTGTCGCCTTCGGATTCATCATCGGCGACCGCCGAGAGTTGCTCGACATCTGCGCGCTCGCACTCCGCGATGACGGCATCACGGACGCGCTCGTGGATGCGGCGCACGCGCGCGAGCATCTCTTGCAGGTCGCCCGTGAGCATCTCTTGCGTGTCGCCCGCCGCGCTCATTGCGTCTTCACCTCGGGTGCGTGCTTGTAGTGTACATCCGATTGCTCGCGCAACTCTTCGGCTTTCTCTTCGGGCGAAGTGTCGCTCAGGAAATTGCCGCCGCCGATCTCTGGGCCAGCCAGGTACTTTAACAAGTCCGGCTTTCTGAGCGGCGGGTGAAACTCTATGTGAAAGTGGAAACCGTGATAGTCACCGCCATCCGTCGGAGCTTGATGCAGAGTCATCACGTAAGGGAAAGGCATGCGCCACAGATTATCGAACTTGACCAGAACTTTCTTGAGAACTTCCGAGAAGCCGCCAAGCTCTCTGTCGGAAAGCGAAGCTACGCTCGCGTGCGTCTCTTTCGGTGCGACGAAGACTTCATAGGCGTAGCGCGCGAAATATGGAATGAAGGCGATGGCCGAATCGTTCTCCGCGATGATACGTCGCCCGTCCTCGCGTTCTGCTTTCAAAATATCCTGGAACAGAACGCGACCCGTCTGCTTCAAATAGTTCTGTCCGGCACGCGCTTCGGTCTCGATGAACTTGAAGACGAAGTTGGTCGCGTAAATCTGGCAGTGTGGGTGCGGGTTCGAGACGCCGACCACTTCGCCTTTGTTCTCAAAGATGAACACGTGATTAACCTCTGGCCGAGCACTTAAGTCTCTGTATTGTTCCTGCCAGACGCGCAAGAGATTAGCTATCTCGTCACGTTCAAGCTCGCCGAGTGTGAGGTTATGCTTGGGGCTATAGCAGACCACGCGCGCTATCCCTCGTGCCGGTCGGTTGCGGTAAATTCCCGTGGGCGCATTCAATTCAACAGGAGCATTTTCGGAAACGCATGGATGGTCATTATCGAAGACGAAAGTCTGCGCGTAAACTGGATTGACGTGACCGCTGACGCGCGCATTGCCGGGGCAGAGGTAACAGTCCGCGACATACTCCGGCAACACCTTCTCTTGATGCTGCACAGTGCTGCCGCTCCAGGGGCGATTCTGACGGTGCGCCGCCACAATCACCCACTCTTCGCGCAATGGATGCCAACGCTCTTCCCAGACCATACTATTGACTCTTGTACGGGTCAGTACCCTTCATCAAGCAGATTCTGCAACCTCCGGCGACATCGCCAGAGCGCTATCGTCTGCATCAGTTCTTCCTTCTTCGGTTTCGAGCCGGTCGTACCAGAATTTTTTCAGGAAGATGGTCGTCGCGGCCAGCACGGCCAGCGAGATCAATGTTCCTTTGACATCGCGGAAGACAACATAAAGTGGGGTGACGACAAGCATGAGTTGCCAGATGATGCCGACGCCGCAGTTCGTCAGGTCGCGCGGCGCGTCCGTGTTGCGCTCGATAGTCGGGTCATCTTTCAAGAGCATTGCATGAACCGGACGCCAGAATCCCCACGGGCGCACGTTACGGTAAAAGTTCTTCAGCACCTCGTCGTCAACAGGCTTGGTTAGCAAACTGCCGACGATGCAGGCAATAAAAGAGAGGAGCAGAATGAATGGGAAGGCATAAATGGGATCGTGAAAGTTCGGCGCAAAGATGGGGACGACCGCAGGCATCGCCAAGGCGGAAGCCATGCCAACCAGCATGCCCCAGAAATATCCATGACCGTTGAGCCGCCACCAGTACCACTTCAACACGTTCGCAGCCGTGTAGCCTCCGTAAAGCCCCGACACAATCCACTGCGTGATTTGAGTAATTGAAGAGAGGAATAATCCGAGTATCATCCCGGCGACGAGAATCAGCAGAGAGCCTAGATAACTGAACCGGACCAGCGTTCGATTGCTCGCCTCTGGATTCAAGTATCGCTTGTATAGATCGTTGACGAGATAGGCAGCCCCGGCATTGACCGTTGCAGAAAAGTTAGCCATGAATGATGACAACAGCCCGGCGAGCAAGATGCCGATTAAACCTACCGGGAGGAATCTGTTGATAACGTAAGGGAGGACGAGTTCAAAGTCTATGTTAGTGCCCATCTTTCTAAATTCAGGCGTGACGAAGACCAGGCCCAGAAGAGTGATGCCGCCAATCAGAATCCAGCGCGGAACGAGGCAAACAGAAACGATGCTGCTCATGAGGCTCGCCTCGCGCGGATTCTTCGCTGCGAGAATCCGCTGCATATCGTAATTGGGCGCAGCCCCCGCCATGCTGACGAGGATGCCCTTAAAAATCATCATCATGAAAAAGAGGCCGAACATCGAAGCGATGCCTTCGCCCGCAATTCGATTATTCATGGCGGGCAAGATTCCGCCCCAATCGAGCGAACCGTTCCAGCCGAAGGACAAGTCTCGCCAGCCAGCAGGAGTTACTTGATTGAGCGTCCCCGAACTAACGTTGGACATGGCGATGCCGCCGATGACCAGAGCCGACAAAGCCATCAGACAGAACTGCGCGAAATCCGTCAGCACTACGCTCAACATCCCGCCGAGCACAACGTAAATGGACGTGATGCTCATGAGAATGATGGCATAGGCATTCGGCGAGAGATTCCAGGGCAAAAAAACTGTGCAGAATTTTCCTATCCCCTGAAACTCATAACCGATAAAGCTGACCACGCTGATGAGCGCGAAAAGGACGATGATGCCGCGCGAGAGTTCGCCGCCGCGACCCTTTCCGAAACGTGTGGTGATCCATTCTCCGCCAGTGCGCGCATTCGACCGTCTGATCCATTTCGAGAGGTAAACCGCATCAAAGACTTGATTGAAAATAGGCCACACCCAGGGCAGAAAAACAGCCTTCATGCCGTAGCCGAAGAGGATATAGACGAACCACATCGTGCCCGTAATGTCCCACATGGCTGAGGCGTTGGAGATTCCCAACAACCACCAAGGAAGGCTCTTGCCGCCGAGAAAGTAGGAGTCCAGATTCTTCGAGGCGCGGCGCGTGACATAGACGCCGACGCCGATCATGGCGACGAAATAGAGGACGAGGATAGCGATGTCCAGAGTTCCAAGTCGCATGTGGTCTCCGTTGCAGCAGACGGGCGTTCAACCGCCCGCCTTCAGTCCCGAACGATCAAGTGAATGAAGGGCGCGTGCGTGTTCGATTATTCTTGATAGAAGTGGTGCAGCTTTTGTACAGTACCCTTACAAAAGTTGAATCACTTTTACGACAAGTTTCTTCCAAGGTCAATACCGCCGAAAAGCAAGGATGAAGGATGAAGGCGGAAGGATGAAAGAAAAGAAAGAACGAAAGAGCTTTGAGCTTTCCTTTCATCCTTCATCCTTCCGCCTTCATCCTTGCTTTACTGACCTGTGCGCTCATCCCGCTTCTCTATTGAGAAGCTCTAAAATGCGTCTTTCAGTGAACGCACCTTGAGCCGATTGCGAATATCATTCAACGTTAGAGAAGCGCGCGAGTGAAATTCAACTTCCATTTTCTGTCCCGGCAGAAGATCGAAGTAGTTGTCTGAGAAGAAGCCGTCCGCATTTGGCAAAGAGAGATAAACGGCTTTCGCAAACTTATCGGAGGTCAGAGCGATTTTGAAGCCGCCGCGCGTCGGCACAACGTCCCAGGTAATCTGCGGCGCTGGAATGTTGAGGTTCTTGAATGGTTCAAAGAAATACTCGTTTCTTGAAACAACCTTTCCGTTCACCAACAACTCGCAAGCGACCATCACGCTCTTTTTATCTCTTCCCTCTAACAATTTGCTGACGGGAATGTTCAGATAAGATTTACTCGCAAGTGGCGCGAGCACTACGTTCTTGCTCGTACTCGTCAGGACATGCCCATCAAAGTCCAGAAGGCTAACGTTCACCTGCGCCGCTGTCTCTTTCATTCTGTCCGAAACGATGTAGAAATTTATCTCGCCGTTCTCGACGAAAGGACTGATGAGCAGGTCGCTGTAGAATCTGCGCGCGTAATATTGCAGAGCTTTCCAACGCCCGTAGTAATCAATGCTCGACCACGAGGCGACAGGCCAGCAGTCGTCAATCTGCCAGTAAAGCGAACCCATGTTGAGCGGCATGATGCGCCGGAAATGCTCTGCGCCGATCTTGATGCCTTCGGCTTGAAGGACCTGGCTCGCATAGAGGAACGACTCGAAATCTTTCGGATGAGGATATTCGCGCAGCATGTACTCGCGTATCAGTTGATTGCCGCGCGGGTGTTTTTGATGAGCCATCATCACAGGCGATTGTATGTCTCTGTCGGAAGGCAGCGTGTACTGGTCAACCGATTCGAGCTGTGGGAAGGATTGAAATCCGTACTCGCTCATGAAGCGCGGGTGTTGTGTTTCGTAAACCGAGAAAGGCTCGGCGGCATGCCAGACTTGCCAGTAGTGCATGTCGCCGCTCTTGAGCGAATCTGGATCACCCTCCATGCCGCCAAAGGGAGAGCTGGGCCAGTAGGGTCTCGATGGGTCAAGCGCGGCACAGACTTCCGGCAAGACGCCATGAAAGATTTTTTTGTAATCATCCCAGAGCGAAGCGGGCAGGTTTTTGCGCCAGCCCCAATTGCGCCAGGCCGTGTCAACTTCGTTGTTGCCGACCCAGATGACTATGCTCGGATGATTCCTGAGACGCTTGACGTTATCAACCGCTTCGGCGCGCACGTTATCCAAAAAATGCTGGTCGCCCGGATACATGCTGCACGCGAACATGAAGTCCTGCCAGACGAGTATCCCCATCTCATCGCAGAGGTCGTAAAACTCATCGGATTCGTAGATGCCGCCGCCCCAAACTCTGAGCATGTTCATGTTTGAGTCGCGCACAGACTGGACGAGGTAACGATATTTCTCTTTAGTGATACGTGTTGTAAAACTGTCCGCCGGAATCCAGTTGCCCCCTTTAGCGAAGACGGGCACGCCGTTGATGATGAACTCGAAACTTTTTCCCTCCTTGTCCGCCAGTTGTCGCAACTCAAGCGAGCGCAAGCCCGTGCGCATTGATGCCACATCGCTCAATTTGCCGTTCACAAGAACGCGCGCCCTGAAGCTATAGAGGTTTTGTGGTCCTAGACCGTTGGGCCACCAGAGCGAAGGATGTTGAATGACAAAATCTAACGGGATGTGATTCGCGCCCGCATTCAGCTTAATCTTGCTTTGCACGGCGACTGTTTTACTCGTTAAGTTATCTACAATAACGGTCGCCTCAACGCTTGAATCAGAGACGATTTCAACGTCAGCCGTCAGGCTTGCGGAGTCGCTCGTGACCTCTTTCTGCAAGATATGCAAGTCTTCAACGCGCGCGTCATCCCACGCTTCAATGTAGAGAGGTTTCCAGATACCGCTTGTGACAAAGCGCGGCCCCCAGTCCCAGCCGAAATGGTACGCGGCCTTGCGCGTGTAAGGATATGTCTTCTCGCCTTGGTCGTTGGGTGATGGCAGTTGGTAATTTATCTTCGCCATCACAGGCAGAACTTCATTGATGGGCGAGCGAAAGCGTATCCGCAAGGTGTTCGCGCCCGCATGCAGCGCGCTCTTTGAATCCACGCGCCATGTACGAAACATGTTGTCGGCAGAGAGCAAAGGCGTGTCGTTGAGGAAAACGTTCGCGTACGTGTCAAGCCCCTCGAAGACCAGTTCCAGATGTTGATGCTTGAGAAGAGCAGGAGCGACCGAGAAGGTCGTCTGATATTCCCAATCAGTCTTGCCAATCCATTGCAGCTTCTGCTCATTGTCACGATAAAAGGGGTCTTCAATCAGCTTGTCATTGAGCAGGTCTGTGTGGACACAGCCGGGCACGGTCGCCGGATGCCAGTCATCTTTGCCGACCTCGCGGAAACGCCAGCCGCTTTCCAGGCTGATCCTAATTTTCGCCGGAGCATTTGCTCCGCGCATCTGTTGAGCATGAACGCCGTGAGCCATAAGTAGTAGGAAGAGAAGCGTGGTCAGATAGTTCCTCATCGTTTTCATTTTCAGTTCTCGCTATTAAACAACGTCTGCTCTGATGAAGCGCAAAGCCGGATAGAGAGCGCGAAACTTCTCGTACTGCTTATTCATTAATTCGACTGTTGAAGGTTCAGCCGGGAGTCTGGACCTGACGCGGACGACCCGTTCACACGCGGCATCAACCGAGTCCCACGCGCCGCCGCCGACGCCCGCTAAAAGGGCTGCGCCGTAGGCCGCGCCCTCTTCGGCTTCGACCGTCTCAACCGTGCGACCGTAAACGTCCGCCTGTATCTGTCGCCACACGCTTGAGCGCGCGCCGCCTCCGCCGAGTCTGACAGTCTCGACCGGAACACTCATCTCTTTGAATATCTCGAAGGTGTCGCGCAGGCTGAAGGCCACACCTTCAAGGATAGCGCGGACGATGTGCGCGCGCGTGTGGCTCGCTGTCAAACCGACCAAGCTGGCGCGCGCAGATGGGTCAAGGTGCGGAGTGCGCTCGCCCATCAGGTACGGAGTCCAGAGCGCGCCGTCCGCGCCCGCCGGAACGCTCTCCGCTTCCTCCATCAATCTCTCGTAAGGGTCGCGCCCGTCCTCTGGGCCAGCGCCGAATTGATCTCGAAACCAGCGCAAGGAGAGTCCTGCGGCCTGCGTCACGCCCATGACGTGCCAGCGTCCAGGGATGGCGTGACAGAAAGTGTGCACGCGCCCGCCCGCGTCGAGCGATGGGCGGTCAGTGACGGCGAAGACGACACCAGATGTGCCTATGGTCGCGCTGACCGTGCCCGGTCGCACGACACCGACGCCGACTGCGCCCGCAGCCTGGTCGCCCGCGCCCGCGACAACAGGAGTTCCAGCGAGTAAGCCCGTTGCTGCTGCGCCTTCCGTAGAGACGCTGCCCGTTACTTCGGGCGATTCAAAGGCTCGCGGCAACAAGCTCTCGTCAATCGCAGCGGCAGCCATCATCTCTTTGGACCAGCGGCGTCCCGCGACATCGAAGAGAAGCGTGCCGGAAGCGTCTGCCACATCCGTTGCGCGGTCGCCCGTGAGCCGCAGACGCACGTAATCTTTCGGAAGCAGCACTGTGCGCACTTGCTTCCAAATGTCCGGCTCGTGCTCGCGCACCCACAACATTTTCGTGAGCGTAAAATTGGTGAGCGCAGGATTGCAGGTCAATTCGATGAGACGGCTTGCGCCGACCTGTTCGGTCAATGCACGGCACTGCAATTCTGTGCGCTGGTCGCACCAGATGATCGAGGGGCGCAGGGGCTTGTCGCGTTTATCTAAAAGGACTGCGCCGTGCATCTGGCCTGAGAAGCCGACTGCACCGATCTCTTCGGCGCGCACATTGTCTTGAGCGAGCAGAGCGCGCACGGCTGCGGCGGAAGCTCGCCACCAATCTTTCGCGTCCTGCTCTGCCCATCCTAGCTGAGACGAAGCGAACGGCGCGTGCTCGACAGTTGCAGAGGCGATGATGCGCCCATCGGCGTCAACCAGAACAGCGCGCGATCCTCCCGTCCCGACATCTATCCCTAGAAAGTTCATCACGCTTCCTCTTTGATAGTTTCAGAAAAACTTAAATAGCCACAGAGGCGCAGAGACACAGAGAGAGAGCAGGAAAGATTTCAGAGAGCAGATTTGAGATTTCAAATCTTGAATTTGAAATTGCTCTCTTTCTCTCTGTGCCTCTGCGCCTCTGTGGCTGATTTCATCTCGCGCTGATAGACGCGCACGTAGTCAACGAGCATCGCTTGCGGAAAACTGGTCGTCCCGTCAGGGTCGCCCGGCCATGCGCCGCCGACAGCCAGGTTCAGGATAATGAAGAAAGGATGATCGTAAACCCACTTTGCATCCTTCGGAATTTCCGAGGGCGTGCGCGTCGCGTAAAGTTGTCCATCCACATAAAAGCGTATGGCCTCTGGCTCCCATTCGATGGCGAAGAGATGGTAGTCGTCTGCGAAACGCTTGCCATTCTTCAAAGCGAAGGGCGCGCCGATGCCTTTCGCGCCATTGTAGCCCGGCCCGTGAATCGTTCCGTGCACCACCCCAGGCTCGCGCCCTATGTTCTCCATGATGTCTATCTCGCCGCATGTGGGCCAGCCCGTTTTATCTATGTCGTCGCCGAGCATCCAGAAGGCAGGCCAGATGCCTTGCCCGTAAGGAATCTTGATGCGCGCCTCGAAACGTCCGTAAGCCTGCGCGAACTTTTTCTTGGTCATGAGGCGCGCGGAAGTGTAACGGCACGGGCCGTACCAGCATTTGAACTCAGGCCCGAGCGACTCTTCGAGAGCTTTGATAATTAACGAGCCGTGACCATCAAGATAAGCATTCTTCGCGCTGTCGGTATAGTATTCGAGTTCTTTGTTGCCCCAGCCTTTGCCGCCAACCTCTGCCGTCCACTTGCGATCATCAACGCGCGCGCCAGTCGCGCCATTAAACTCGTCGCTCCAAACTAAACGCCACTTTTGCGCTCGCGCACTGACGCTCAAGAGAGAAAGAAATAGAATGATGAAGAGAAGTCTGAGGAAGCGTGAACCGTCCCAACAGCTTGTTAAGCAGAAGAGATTCAGCATGCGCAGCTTCTTCCAGATTTTCCAGGCATTGTCCAAGCGAAGCATCATATCAATCGGTCAGACCGAGAGATTAATCATTATGATAATTTTGCCAACTTATTCTTATAGAACAATCCGCGAGTTTGTTCTTGACGGATTATAAGCTTGGGCTTAATCTCTCGAAATATAGTTTTGATGGGTCATCAAACAAAGTCCAGTATACTACACTTCCGGCGTTACAGCGTTGCAGAGAATCTAAAACATTCGCTCACCAGGAGGAGTTGACTGATGGCAGAAGATAAGTACACGCCGCGTCCAGAGCACAAGTTCACCTTCGGTTTGTGGACGGTCGGAAATCGCGGGCGCGATCCCTTCGGCGATGCCGTCCGGCCTACGCTGTCACCCGTCGAAGCTGTGCGAATGTTAGCGGAAGTCGGAGCTTACGGCGTCAACTTTCACGACAACGATCTGGTGCCGATTGATGCGAGCGCAGAGGTGCGCGACAAGATAGTTCATGAGTTCCGAAATGTTTGTGAAGAGACTGGGCTGAAAGTTCCGATGGCGACCGTCAATCTCTTTTACGATCCGGTCTTTCGTGACGGAGCGTTTACTGCGAATGACCCTGCGGTGCGCGCTTACTCTATCCAGAAGACTTGCCGCGCGATGGATTTGGGCGCAGAGTTCGGCGCAAAGATTTTTGTCTTGTGGGGCGGGCGCGAAGGCACGGAGACGGACGCCTGCCGCAGACCTGATGAAGCCATCAAACGCCTTCGTGAAGCCTTGAACTATTTGTGTGAATATTCAACCTCGCAAAATTACGACTACCGCTTTGCGCTCGAAGCCAAACCGAACGAGCCGCGCGCGGACATCTACATGCCGACAACGGGCGCGTACCTTGCTTTCATCACGACGCTCGATCATCCAGAGCTGGTCGGCGTCAATCCTGAAGTCGCGCACGAACAGATGCCGGGCTTGAACATGACGCACTCTGTCGCGCAGGCTTGGGAGGCTGGAAAACTATTTCACATTGATCTCAACGATCAGGTGCCCGGACGCTACGATCAAGACCTGCGCTTCGGCTCGGCCAATCCGAAGACAGCTTTCTGGCTGGTGAAGTTTCTCGAAGATGTTGGTTATGATGGACCGCGACACTTCGACAGTCATGCCTATCGCACAGAAGATTACGAAGGGGTCAAGGAGTTTGCGCGAGGGTCAATGCGCACCTATTTAATCTTGAAAGAGAAGGCCAAAGAGTGGAGCGCCCATCCCGAAATCAAAGCGTTGCTCGCTCAGATAGGCGAGAACAATCAGAACGGTTTCGCCGTCGGGAAATTTGATAAAGAGAAGAACACGAGCCTTCTTTCAAAGCAGTTCGACCGTGCTGCTCTGGCTGCGAAAGGATTGCAGTATGAAAGGCTCGACCAGTTGACGATTGACATCCTGCTCGGAGTCGCTTAGGCGGGAGCGAGACTTGTGAAGTATCCTGCTCATTCATGCTCTCGGAATGTCGAAAAAATTTGACTAAGGGTCTATGAAGATGATGAAACTGATACGCCTCCTGGCTTTCGCCGTCGCCATCCTCTTTGCCGCTTTTGCGGGCGCATGTGTGCAAGGGCCGCCTGAAAAGGGGGACAGTGGAAAGCCGCGCTCAGGCAAGCTTCGCATAGGGCTTTCGATGGACACGCTGAAAGAGGAGCGTTGGCAGCGTGACCGCGACATCTTTAAGGCGCGCGCTGAAGAACTCGGCGCAGAAGTTTTGGTGCAAGCTGCTAACGGCGACGACAAAGTGCAGACCCAGCAGGCCGAGAATCTTTTGACTCAAGGGATAGACGTGCTGGTCGTCATCCCGCATAACGCCGAAGTCTCCGCCTCGATTGTTGATTCAGCCAAGCGGCAGAACGTGCCCGTCATCTCCTACGACCGATTGATCCGCAATAGCGAGCCGGACCTTTACATCTCCTTCGACAACGAGAAGGTCGGCGAGCTGCAAGCTAAATATCTGTTGGACCGCGCTCCCAAAGGCAATTACGTGCTCATCGGCGGCGCGCCGACCGACAACAATGCGACGCTCTTTCGCAAAGGGCAGATGAATATCCTCAAGCCTGCGATTGATCGCGGCGACATTAAGATAGTCGCAGACCAATGGGCGCGCGATTGGCTGGCGAGCGAAGCCTTGCGCCACACGGAGAACGCGCTCACGCAAGCCAACAACAACGTCGCCGCTATCGTCGTCTCAAACGACGGCACGGCTGGCGGCGTTGTTCAGGCTCTGGAAGAACAGAAGCTCGCGGGCAAGGTTCTCGTCTCGGGGCAGGACGCAGACCTCGCCGCGCTCCAACGCATCGTCGCGGGCACACAGTCCATGACGGTTTACAAGCCCGTCTCGCAATTGGCGCGGCGCGCTGCCGAAGCAGCGGTCCAGCTTGCGCGTCATGAAAAAGTTGAGACAACCTCGACGGTCAATAACGGGAAGATGGATGTGCCTTCAATCCTTCTTGAGCCGATAGTTGTTGACAAGAGCAATATCGCCGACACAGTTATCAAGGACGGCTATCAGAAGTTGGAAGATGTTTACAAAGATGTCCCGCGCGATCAGTGGCCGCAAGTGAAAACGGCTGCTGCTAAATAGTTCTTCAGACTATTTGGGGTCAAGCCTGGTTTTTAGTTAGAGACCTAACTCCTCGCAAGGGCTTCTGATCTCTTCTGGGTCTCAGGTTAGGGCTTACAGGTTGCAGGCCAGAGGCTTTCGAGGCCGCCATTTCGCTAGCCGAGATATTGTCCAAAGATGAAACAACATCGTTGACGGATAAGTATAGCTATACTACCGTTCTTCTTTTACGAGGGGCTGAAAGCGTTGCTGCTGGTTCAAGGAAAATTTTCGAGAGGGGGCGGCTGTTCGTGTTCGAGCTAAGATGATGAGACGGATAAATCTGAAGAAGGCCAGTGTTGCGCGCTCTGACACGATTCGCAATATCAATCGCCAGATCGTGCTCAATTACGTGCGCGAGAGAGCGCCCATCTCGCGCGCCGAAATCTCACACGAAACAGAGTTGCAGCGTTCGACCGTCTCGCTCATCGTTGACGAGCTGAAAGATCAGGGACTGATAGACGAGATCGAAGGCGAGTCCACAGGCGGGCGTCCTCCGACGCTTTTGCAACTGCGCGCAGCCGGGCCTATCGCCGTCGGCATTGACCTGAGCACGAAGAAAACTTTCGTGGCGACGAGCGATCTTGCCGGTCGCGTTCTGGACAAAGAGCAGTTTGCGACAGACCCGAGCGCCGAGAAGACGTTTGAAAAGATATTGGAGTGCACAACCAATCTCATCAAAAAGGAGAGGAAGATAGAGGCTATCGGCGTCAGTCTTCCAGGCCTCGTTGATCCGGAAACGGGCAATGCGATCTTCATCCCTCATTTCAAGTGGCGCGATTGGGACATCGCGGAAAGACTGAAGGCCGAGACAGGGCTGCCCGTCAGGATTGATAACGATGCTAACGCGGCTGCGCTTGCAGAGTTGTGGTTCGGTCGTCCTGAAATCCGCGAGGTGCGCGATTTCGTCATGGTCCTGGTCGAAGAAGGACTCGGCACAGGCATCGTGTTCGACGGTCAGGTCTATCACGGCGAAGCCGGAGCAGCAGGCGAGTTTGGCCACATGACCATCGGCTCGAACGCGCCTGTGGCCTGCGCTGCCGGGAGCCACGAATGTTGGGAGGCTTTTGCCTCTGAGCGCGCGGCGGTCGCTCGTTACGCCAAGCTCTCCAACCGCAACGGCGTGAACGCTACAGTACGTTTCGCGCAGCTTGTAGATTACGCGCTGGACGGAGACGAGGCCGCTGAGGCTGCGCTCAAAGAGACAAGTCATTACCTGGGCGTCGGCATTTCAAATATCATCAAGGGGCTTAGTCCTGAAGCGGTCATCGTCGGCGGGCAGATCGCACGCGCCTGGCCTTTGATCGCCGGAAATCTCAAAAGAGCCGTCGAGAAGAACAGCATCTGTCGCGGCTTGCGCGGCGCGCGCATCATCCCTTCAACACTTGGCGAGACGCCGCGTCTGATGGGCGCGCTGAGCCTTGTGCTCTCAAGCAAGTTCGCAGCCGTGCTGACCGCGTGACTTTATAAAGAAAGATTCTCATTTAACAAATGGAATCTGTAGTCACGGGTCAGTACCGCCCGCTACCGCAGGCGGTACTGACCCGTGCTCAACATGCTGCCTCAAGTTATTACCTGATTGATTAGTCAAAGACTATTAGCCGAGAGAACGCGTCTCTCTTTTAACTTCTCCTAGTATCAAAAGATGAAAATGCTTGACAAGGAACTGTAGAAATAATAGAAACGCTTTTGTCGGGTCTTACAACAAAGTATCGCTCAGGGCTAGTTAAGCGCACTCGTCTTTCTACAACCTTAAAGATTCGAGGCTGCGACGCTCATGCCTGCACACATCCGTGCGCTCGATCCGTTGCCTCCTGAAAACTGGAGACGCTCAAGATGATCTCGAACAGACTCTTATTTCTTTCCCTTCTGTGCTTAACCGTGCTGTTCTCTTGCGGCTTTAGTGGTAAAGGAAAGGACACTGTGAAAGTAGAAAGATTCGGAACCGTGGAGGGGAAAGAAGTGAGCCTTTACACGCTCACAAATCGTCACGGCGTCGAGGCACGGATTATGAACTACGGCGGCATTCTCGTCTCGCTCAAAGTGCCTGACCGCAACAATCGGCTCGAAGATGTGGTCCTCGGCTATGACAACTTGAACGATTACACAGAGGGCAACGCCGGATACTTAGGCGCGCTCATAGGCCGTTACGGTAATCGCATCGCCAGGGGACGCTTCCGTCTGAACGGAGTCGAATACACGCTCGCCACCAACAACAACGAGAATCATCTGCACGGCGGCGTCAAAGGCTTCGATAAAGTCCTCTGGACCGCTCGTCCCTTGAAGACAAGAGGTGGTGACGCGCTCGAACTCACCTACCTCAGCCGAGACGGCGAGGAAGGCTATCCGGGCAATCTACAAGTCAGAGTCGTGTACACCTTAACCGATCAGAACGAATTGAGAATTGATTACAATGCGACGACCGACAAGGACACGATAGTCAATCTCACTCATCATTCCTATTTCAATCTGGCTGGCGCGGGCAACGGCACGATTCTGAATCACCAACTGACGATCAACGCCTCGCGCTTCACTCCCGTTGATGCGACGCTGATTCCAACAGGCGAGTTGAAGAGTGTGAAGGGGACGCCGTTTGATTTCACGCAACCGACAGCCATCGGCGCGCGCATCAACGACGCGGATGAGCAGCTCAAGCGCGGCAATGGTTACGACCACAACTGGGTTTTAGACGGTCGTCCTGGCATGCTGCGCCGTGTGGCCGAAGTCTCTGAGCCGACGACGGGGCGCGTTATGGGAGTCTGGACCACAGAGCCGGGCATACAGCTTTACACGGGAAATTATTTGGGTGAGGCCAGGCCAGGCAAAGGCGGCAAGCCATACAAACAGCATTACGGCTTCGCGCTCGAAACACAGCATTTCCCCGACTCCCCCAACGAGCCTAAGTTTCCTTCAACAGTTCTCCGGCGAGGCGCGACCTACAGGTCAACGACTATCTACAAGTTCTCCGCGCGCTGATGAAATCCTTAAGTGTGGGCTTCGGCGGATAACGCAAAGTTCAACTCTAAAAATCATGAAAAGAATCGTGACCGGTCTCGTTATCCTCTGCTTCGTTCTGAGCGAATTGGCATCGCCTGTTCAGCGAGCACAGGTCGGAAAAGCCCAACAAGGCTTGGTCATCAACGAGCTTGAATATCTGGAGATGCCGGGCTTGAACGTCATGTTGGCCCACGATTTTTATCCGGAAAGCCATCAGGGCGGAGTGGGCATTATTCAGAACGGATTGCGCGTCGCCACCAACGGCGACATTAGATTAGAGCCAACACCCGGACAGTGGCAGCCTGTGCCAAGAGTCGGCAAGAGAATGGTTGACCGCGCGCGGCAAGAGATCAGCGTCAGGATGGAATATCCAGACCCTGAGAAAGATAGAAAAGGTTTTAATCCGATCATCTACCCTAATCTCAATCTCAGTTACACAGTCAAGATCAAGCCCGTCGGCACATCTTTCAAGATCATCGTTGATTTGGACAAGCCGCTGCCCAGTGAATGGGTCGGCAAAGTCGGATTCAATCTGGAACTCTTTCCCGGCATCCTCTTCGGCAAGTCCTATTATATGGATAAGCAGTTCGGCATCTTTCCCAGACAGGCCAATGGGCCAGGCTTTCGTGACAGTGAAGGTGAATATCAAATCGCTCCGATGGCGACGGGAAAAAAGTTGACCATCGCGCCCGAAGCCGAGCGGCAAACGATGGTCATCGAAAATTTGCAAGGAGGTGAGCTACAACTTATTGACGGACGCGCCAAGCACACGAACGGTTGGTTCGTCGTCCGCTCGCTTGTGCCGCAGGGCGCGACCTCCAATGCCGTCGAATGGCTGGTCTCTCCGCACGCCATCAAGGGCTGGACGTATCAACCAGTCGTCCAGGTCTCGCAGGTCGGCTATCACCCGCAGCAACAAAAAATCGCAGTCATCGAAACGGATTTGAGTGATGAGAAAAAGCAGCCCGCCACACTCCTGCGCGTCTCGGAAAACGGTGGCTTTGAAAAAGTGTTGGAAGCCGAGCCAGCAGATTGGGGCAAGTTTTTAAGGTATCGCTACTATCAATTCGATTTCACGCGCATAGAAAAGCCTGGCATGTATGTTGTCAGATATGGTGATTATCAAACGGAAGCTTTTCAGATTAGCCCGGATGTTTACAAGCGCAACGTCTGGCAACCGACGCTCGAATATTTTCTGCCCGTTCAAATGTGCCACATGCGCGTCAACGACCGTTATCGCGTCTGGCACGGCGCGTGTCACCTGGACGACGCGATGATGGCTCCGACGAACTACAACCACTTCGACGGTTACCTGCAAGGCCCTTCGACGTTGACGACCTATCAACCGGGCGAGCACGTCAGAGGACTTGATCGCGGCGGATGGCATGACGCCGGAGACTTTGACCTTCGTGTTGAATCTCAGTCGGACACGATTCAAGGTCTGGCTCTCATTTACGAAGCCTTCCATGTTGATTACGACAACACGACCATAGACCAGCAAACACGGGTCGTCGAGATTCACCAGCCGGACGGCAAGCCGGACATCCTGCAACAGATTCAACATGGAGCTTTATCAATCGTCGGCGGCTACAAATCTTTGGGGAGACTTTATCGAGGCATCATCGAGCCGACCAACCGCCAGTACGTTCACCTGGGAGATGCTTCGACCATCACCGATAACAGAATTTCTGACAAGGGACAGGCGAAAGGTGTGGTCACGCGCGAGGGCCTGCCCGATGCGCCTGACGACAGGCTTGTTTTTACCGAAGAGAATCCGTGGAGAGAGCTGCATGTCGCCGCAGGGCTGGCGGCTGCCGCGAGAGTTTTGAGAGGTTTCGACAATTCTCTTTCGAGAGAATGTTTGCAGATCGCGCAAGAGCTTTGGGAAAGAACGAAAGAGCAGAATCCGCTCCAGCGCGTGGAGCTTGCGGTTGAGCTATTGCTCGCCACCAAAGATAAAAAGTATGCGGACTTTCTCGTCAGCGAGACCCGTGAGATTAGTCAGCACATAGATCAAATGGGTTGGATTGCTGGACGCTCTCTGTCTCTGGTCAACGATCAAAACTATACGAACACAATCAGGTCTGCGGTGAAGGCTTATCGTGCTCTTGTTGATGAGCAAGGGAAGAAGACGCCTTACGGTGTTCCTTATGAGCCGAACATCTGGGGCGCGGGTTGGGGCATTCAAAAATTCGGCGTCGAGCAATATTTTTTGCACACAGCTTTTCCAGACATCTTTCCGGCAGACTACATGCTCAACGCCATGAACTTCGTGTTGGGTTGTCATCCAGGCTCCAACACCGCTTCGTTCGCTTCCGGCGTCGGCGCGCGCTCCCTCACCACAGCTTACGGATTCAATCGCGCGGACTGGTCCTACATTCCCGGCGGCATAGGCTCAGGCACGGCTCTCATCAGACCCGATTACCCGGAACTTCTGGTCTGGCCTTTTCTCTGGCAGCAGACCGAGTACGTTCTTGGCAATGGGACGACCGATTACATGTTTCTTGTTCTGGCCGCAGACCACTTGTTGAATGAATCTGCGCGAGGACGTTTGCGATGACATGGAAGCTCGCGCTTAAGGGTGGAATCCGCGAACGATTGCTCGCGGTGTTTATGCTTCTTTCCTTCGGCATCGTTTGCGCGCCGAAGTGTCTCGCGCAAGAGAGTCAGTCCGCGTCGGCCACTTTCGCCAAACCGACGAAGGACACTTATCTGAAACTGGCTGACGAGATGTTGATGATGCTTCGCAAGGATGTGCTCGGCGTCTGGTTTCCGCGAACTGTGGACGAGAAGAACGGCGGATTCCATTCCGACTTCACGCGCGAGTGGCAGCCCAGCCAGAGCGAAGGGAAGTTCTCTGTCTTTCAAGGGCGCATGACCTGGATTGCGGCTCAAATTGTGATGCGCCTTCCTGAATTGAAGGAAAAGTTTCTTCCAATCGTTCGGCATGGCCTGCGTTACTTGCTCGATGTCATGTGGGATAAAGAGTATGGCGGATTCTATTGGGGTCTGGACGATGAGGGACGCGTCACGCCGCGCTTCACTGACGGCAAGCATCTTTACGGGATGAGCTTCTGTTTGTACGGGGCGGCGGCTGCTTATCAGGCAACATATGACCCCGCTGCGCTCGAACTTGCGCGCAAGGCTTTCCGCTGGATTGACGAGCACGCGCACGACAATCGCAACGGCGGCTACTTCGAGTGGTTGACGCGCGAAGGCAAAGTCGTGGAAGCAAGCCGTAACCGTGACGGTCAAGTTCAAGGCGTGCCGGTCGCAGGCTTTCCCATCGGCTACAAGTCCATGAACACACATCTGCATCTGCTTGAGTCGTTCACACAACTTTACGAAGTTTGGAAAGATAATCGTCTGCGTGAGCGTCTCGAAGAGTTGCTCTCGATTATCCGAGATCGCATCACGGTCGAGCCGGGAGCGATGAATCTCTATTTCACGAACGACTGGCGCGCGATTCCCGGCCACGATTCTTACGGGCATGACGTGGAGACGGCTTACCTCATGCAAGAGGCAATAGATGTGTTAGGCCGTAGCCCAGATGCGCAGACAGCGCGCGTGGGACGCCTGCTCGTGGACCATGCGCTCGCTTATGGCTGGGACGAAACTTACGGCGGCTTCTATCGTGAGGGGACGGCGATTGATCGTGCGGAGGACATGCACAAAGAGTGGTGGGCGCAGGTCGAGGGTCTCAACGCGTTGCTCCTGATGCATGAAAAGTAT